>Ga0074198_1000037_pt1 | contig 228371 bp, 218 predicted proteins | sample EPASupsiteSAE323_FD_64527 | JGI IMG/M metagenome (GOLD analysis project Ga0074198, IMG submission 64527) | Bioremediated contaminated groundwater from EPA Superfund site, New Mexico - Sample SAE3-23 | ecosystem: Environmental > Aquatic > Deep subsurface > Groundwater > Contaminated ...
TTCGCTTTCCAAAGCAGCCACTACCTTATCAGCGCCTGCTATGTGGCATGGAGCGCTCTCGCATATTCTGATTACATTGCGGCCTCTTTTGCCCACTTTGAAATAGGAATAGAAGGTTGCCACCCCATAAGCTTCAGCTTTGGACATATCGAAAACCTGGGCGGCTTCCAGCACCGCTTCTTCCGGAATATAACTGAACTCCTTTTGCAGAGCATGGTATGATTCGATAATGCCGCCCGGTACGTCCTTGAAGGCGCCGATAATTTCCTTGTAGTCTGCCATTATAATTTCACCTCCCGTTTTAGCCTGCTAGTAACTGGCAGGCTTAGATGTTCTCCTGGTTAAGCACTGCTGGCCACGTATGAAGTCTTAGTTCGGCCAAATCTCACGCAATATTATTATTTAACAGTATTACTGATACTTCCATTCCCTCATCCAGGGGGGGATGCCCGGCAGACAGGTCAATTAACGCGTTGCAATTGATAAGTGACCTTAGCATGCTGGGTTTCTGCCCGGGAAGAATAGTTACTTCCCATCCCCGGGAGGTATACTCGGCACGGCCCCGAACGAGCCGTCGCGAGCCGGTCTTTTTGGAAAACTCATTAGTGCACTTTGCTTTTATCCAAACTGGGCCGGGATTTAAACCCTGCATAGCCAGCAGCACCGGAGCCACAAATAACTGGTAACCTACAAAACAAGCCGCTGGATTTCCCGATAAAGCAAACAACATACAGTCCTCATATCTTGCTCCGCCGGTATGGCTGCCGGGTTGTATAGGTACATCCCAGTAAAAAATCTGTGCTCCTGCAGCCTGAAACAGTGTTGCAGCTTCGCTGCCGGCGGCAAAATAAGAGCCTCCCGTGCAGATAACGATATCGTTCTTCGCCATCATCTGGCGAAGTTTTATAGATAAGTCCGTATTATCATCTGCAACCGCAATTTCCAGGTCTCCTGCCAAGCCTCCCTGATATCCAATCAAAGCTAGCAGCATAGGAGTGTTGCTGTCCCTGACCTGTCCAGGTTTCGGTTCTTCTTCCCAGGATACTATGTTGGCTCCCAGGCTGAGGATCCCGACACGCGGTTTACTGAATACTGTAATCTGATTTATCCCGAAGGCTGACAGCAAAGCCACCGCCCCCGGATCAATCTTTTGCCCAACTGATAGGAGCAAATCCCCCGAAGAAAAATCCTCTCCGGCCTGCTTGATGTTCTGGCCGGGCTTTATTTGCTCCATAAGCTCTAATTTCAGTCCCGCAAGACTGGTTTTCTCCTGAGGTACAACCGCCTGACAATTAGGTGGCAGAGAGCCGCCGGTCAGAACCCCGATTGCTTCACCGGGTTCCAAACGATGCTCCGGCACCTCACCGGCTCCCAATTGACCTTTAAGCTGTACAGTACTATTTATGGGTAGATTACCCTCTCCCAGTGCATAGCCGTCGACCGCCGATTGCGAAGCCGCAGGTAAATCGTATCCGGCAAAAATATCTTCCGCCAGTGTCCGGCCATTGGCTTCTAATACGGAGACCGTCTCGGTTTTGCGAGGCGGGAGATGGTCTAAAAGTAACTGTTGTGCTTTTTCTACACTGGTATCAGTCTGCAAAAAGTATGGTCCTCCGATCTAGTATTGGCTGGTTTTGCCAAACGAACAGTGCGGGAAATGACATATCTGACATTCCTCACATAAGCCGCCATGTCCCAGAGCAATGATATCAGCCCGGTGAATCCTTTCACCGGCAAACAGGCGCGGCAAGACAAGATCCAGGGTGGTTTTACGGCTGAACAAAGCTCCGCCGGGCACACCGCAAATAGCTACATGTCCCTGATAGGCGAGCATAAACTGCGATCCGGGCAGAACCGGAGCCCCGTAGAATACTACCTCTGCTCCCGATTCCCGGATGCCACGGGGTGTAGCATCATCGGCATCTACCGACATGCCGCCGGTAACCAGTATCAACTGGGCCCCCTCAGCAACGCAGTTCTGTATTTCCCTGGCAATCAATTCGCTATCGTCAGGTACGATGACCTGGTTCATCCAGCGTCCACCAAAAGAACCAATTTTTTTCCGGACAACTTTTGCAAATCCATCCCGGATTCTGCCGCTGTTAACCTCGCTTCCGGTGGTTATCACCGATACCCACAGCGGTTGGAAGGCTTTGACGCAAAGCAGCGGCAGTGGTGAAGAACACAATTTTTCCGCTTCTTCCACCGAAGCTCGCTCAATTGCCACCGGAACTACCCTGGTTCCGGCTACAATCTGGTCTTTCACGACCGTCCGGTTATTGTGAAGAGTTGCAAAAACAATATTATCCAGGTTGTTAAGCCACGTTAACTGCGATACCTGCACTTTGAGCAAGCCGTCATATTGCGCCCGAAGATTGACTTTCCCCTGGCTGGGCCCGGTCCAGATAATACCTGCTCCCGCCGCACTACGCGCCATGCGTATGGCTCCGTCATCTTCGTGAACCATGTTGTCGTTGGGCTCCCAGACATAAATATTCTCTTTGCCCAGATCTTTCAGACGGGGGATATCTTCAGTGGCAATAATATGTCCGCGTCGAAAAGCACAGTATTTTTCCCGGCCGGGTACAATTTTGGTTATATCATGTCCCAGGGTCATTCCTACCGCTTGTTCGACAGGTATCTTGCGCATAATTGGCCTCCTAAATTTTTTCAACCTTAACTGCAGCCACCTTGTATTCCCCAGTCCCGGTAATAGGATCTAAATGATGACTGGTAAGGGCATTGGTGGGTGTAGCCGCATAATGGAATGACATCCAAATTACACCTGGCAGAACTCTATCCGTAACTCTAATGGCTGTAACAGCTTCGCCCCGGCGGGAGGTTACTTTAACCTGTTCACCGGTCTTTACGCCTAGTCTTTCTGCGTCTATGGGGTTAACTTCAGCCATTTCCTTATTCCAAATACTGCTGATTCCTTTGGAATATGGAGTAGTAACGTTATAATGCTGCAGTATTCTACCGGTGGACAGCAGGAATGGGTAATCTTCATCGGGCATTTCTCCGGGTGGTATATGCTCGGACGGCTGGAATAATCCTAGTCCGCGCGTGAACTTTCCGGCATGCAGGAACGGCGTTCCGGGATGATCCAGAGTCGGACATGGCCATTGTATGCTGTTCTGCTGGTCAATTCTTTCGTAATTGATACCAGCCATGGACGGAGACAGAGAAGCCATTTCATCCCATATCTCTTTGGGGCTGTCATAGTTCACAGCATAGCCCATTTTGTTAAACATCTGACATATGGTCTGCCAGTTAGCCTGACCCGGGATAGGTTCAATAGCTTTGCGAACCCTTTGGACACGCCGTTCGGTATTGCTAAAGGTACCGTCGCACTCAGCGAAACTGGCCGCGGGCAGAATGACATCCGCATAAGCAGCAGTCTCGGTCAGGAACAGTTCCTGCACCACCAGGAAGTCCAGATGTTCCAGCGCGCCTCGGATATGATTGGCGTCAGGATCAGTTAAGACCGGGTTTTCACCCAGTATATACATGGCTTTTACTTTACCTTCATGAGCTGCGGCAAACATTTCCGGAATCTTCAGACCAACTTTGCCTGACAAGCTAGCTCCCCAGGCTTGTTCATGTTTTTCCCGAGCAGCGTCTACGGTTACTGCCTGGTAGCCTGAAAATACATTGGGTAAAGCTCCCATATCACAGGCGCCCTGAACGTTATTCTGGCCGCGCTGCGGGCAAACGCCGGTTCCCGGGCGTCCCAGATGTCCGGTCAACATAGCCAGGTTGGCACAGCTCATTACGTTACGGGTTCCACAGATATGCTCGGTAATGCCCAGAGTGTAGAATATCATGGCTTTATCTGTAGTGGCATAAAGTCGCGCTACTGCATAAAGATCGTCTACCGCAAGTCCGGTTAATTCCGCAACTCTCTCCGGGGTATAACTTTCCACAATGGCCTTGAGTTCTTCATAATTCTCGGTCCGTTCCTCTATGAACTTCTTGTCTTCAAGTCCTTCTTTGATAATGATATGCATTAGTCCATTAAGAAGGGGGATATCGGTTCCCGGCTTCTGACGCAGCCAATAATCAGCTTCATCTACCAGATCGATATGCCGTGGGTCACATACTACCAATTTTGCTCCTTTGCGAGCTGCTTGTCTCATCTTGTAGCCAATAACCGGATGAGCTTCGGTAGGATTCGTCCCAATCAGGAACATCAGTTCAGCCTCATTGGTAATATCACTTATCGGATTGGTCATTGCTCCGCTTCCAAATGTAGTAGCCAGACCGGCTACAGTAGGAGCGTGTCAGGTACGGGCGCAGTGGTCGACATTATTTGTCCCCATTACTGCGCGGCTGAATTTCTGCACTAAAAAGTTTTCTTCATTGGTGCAGCGAGCTGAACTTAGTGCTGCAAATGAATCCGAACCATATTTATCTTTGATTTCTTTGAATTTCTCTGCGATTAGATCCAAAGCCTCATCCCAGGATGCATGTTCAAACACCCCATTTTTCTTAATCAAAGGCGTGGTCAGGCGTTGTTCGTTATAGATATAATCCCATCCAAAGCGTCCTTTGACACATAGGCTGCGTCCATTAACCGGAGCGTCCGGGTTGGAAAGAACTCCTATGACTTTCTTGTCTTTTACTGCCAGGTCAAAATTACAGCCGGTCCCACAGAATGGGCAGGTCGTTCTAACCCGTTCTATGTCCCAGCGGCGCGCCACGCCCGACATGGTCTTCTCAGTTATTGCTCCCGTGGGGCATACTGCCACGCATTGCCCGCAAAAGACGCAATCAGACTCGATGTAGGGCACGTCGGCGGCGGTGGTTGCTTTGCGGTGGAAGCCCCGGTTAAGATAAGACAGATTGTCCTGGCCGGTCATTTCGGTGCAAGCTCTCACACAGGCGCCGCATAAAATACACTTATTCAGATCCCTAATTATAAAGGGATTACTGTCATCAATAGCATATTCATGTCTCTCACCTGAAAAGCTGCTCCCTTTTACCCCGTAACGGTAACATAAGTCAGCCAGTTTGCAATCGCCCATCTTATCACAGGTCATACAATCCAAGGGGTGGTTTGCTACCAGCAATTCCAGTATAGTTTTACGAGCATCGATAACATCTGGAGACTCCGTCTCCACTACCATGCCCGAAAATACCGGCGTTACACACGCTGCCGGCAGAAGTCGGTTTCCCTTAACTTCCACCACGCACATGCGGCAGGCACCCATGGGGCTCAAATCAGGATCATAGCATAACCTGGGTATGTCTATCCCGGCTATATCTGCGGCCTGAAGAACCGTACTCCCTGATGGGGCTTCAACCTCCTTTCCGTTAATGATGATTTTCACGAGTTCCAACTACATCACTCCCTCCAGTTTTTACCTATGACACGCGAGCAAAAGCCTCCCGCATGGGCATGAGGTCACAGTTCATTAATGCCCAAGATCAAAGCGACCCCGACCATTAACCGTAAATGACTACTCCTTTCCAAATAAGGGAGGCGAACCCGTTTCCCGGCACACCGCGGCTTTTTCATCATGACCCAACGGCTCTAACGGCTTTAGATGAAAAAACTTGGAGTATATGAAATTGTATAAAAAAAATATAGACCTCCTGATTGGACAGGAGGTCTATAAATAATGACTATGCAAGGAATCACACTCGTGAGATAACCTTGAACAGGCAACTAGAGACAAGACCACAGTACTCCTTTCCAAGCAGGGGAGGCAAACCTGTTTCCCGGTTCACCCAACGGCCAGTCCACCATCGCTAAACAGCTTTAGACGGAAAAGCTCGGAGTCTATCGTATATAATTGTCTATTAAGAAAAATCACCTCTGTTCGTTGACTAATATACATATTCGATAAAGAAAGTGGATTTCCTCCTAAATGTGCGGTTTTTGTACATTTTTGAAGCTAAATTAGAATTTTACCCCGTCCTATTTATATGCCCGGTATTCTGTATTATGCAACACATGCATGTTAACGGTCAGTTAGCAAAAATATTGAATTGTAATTATGTATAATGTAATATTATCATATATATTACTTTTGGTTAATATTTTTCGGCTCAAGTGAGGTAATTTTTGGATTCGTCAATGCGGGGGTAAATTAGATTGTTAAACTTTTCCCAAAGGCGTTTGGTAATATATGGGTTTAAGGTGCAGGGAATAACTTTGTTACATAATCTGCCAGTTCTTCCAGTCTGTTTAATTGAAAGCAGGGTACGCCCTTATCAATGGGCGTATCACTTATTACTGCCAGTAATTCATCAGGCCGGGTAAACGGATTGGGATCCTTGTCTTCTCTGATGACCTCTACCTTATGAACTGCTTCTTCCTTGAATCCTTCCACCAGGATATAGTCGACCCCGGCCATTCTTTCTATCAACTCGGACAAACGAGGTGGTTGGGGCAGGCGCTCGTGGATGGTGAACGAGTCGGGACCGGCCACCATCACCTGATCGGCACCGGCAGTGAAATGATGCCAGGAGTCTTTTCCAGGGATATCCATATCATAGCCATGGGCGGCATGTTTTATCGACGCTACCCGATAGCCGCGTCGCTTAAGGATGCTTATCAGCCTGGATACTACCGTGGTCTTGCCCGAATCTGAATAACCTGTGAAACCAATAATATGTGCCATGCTAAGCCTCCACCAGCAAACAGAAGAACCGTCCCCTTGTTTGCCTATAGTTTTGTGATAATTTGACCAAGGTTCTTTCATAGTTTGTAGTTTATTACACTTTTATAATGTATTACAATAATCGAAATGTATAAATGGGCTGTATAAGTATTATAACCGTTAAGGAGGCATATCCTTTGGCTGATCATTCTACAATCGGTGTTTTCTTATTGCTTACGCTGGTCTTTCCGCTGGCTGCCATGGCGGGCGCCTGGTTGTTCCGTCCTCACCCCCGAGCCAGCGAAGAGAAGATGCTCCCTTACGAGTGTGGGGTTGATACCAAAGGACCTACCTGGATCAGATTTAGGGTAAACTTTTTTTTATATGCTCTGGTATTTCTGGCCTTCGATGTGGAGACTGTTTTTCTTTTCCCCTGGGCCGTGAAGTTTAAGAGTCTGGGGCTTTTCGCTTTCGGGGAAATGCTGATTTTTATCTTCATTCTGGCCCTGGGACTGTGGTATGCCTGGAAAGAGGGTGCATTGGAATGGTATTAAATCATGACCTTATGACGGAAGGTACGGATGAGGTTGCTCATCTGGCCAAACATAACATCATTGTAACCACCCTGGAAAAGATCTGGAATTGGGGGCGGGCTCGCTCCTTTTGGCCGCTGTCCTATGGATGCAACTGCTGCCCCATTGAAATGATGGCGTCGGGAGGAGCCCGTTTTGATATAGCCCGGTTCGGATACGAGGTTTTTAGAGCATCACCCCGACAGGCCGACCTGTTGATCATAGCCGGCCCCATCACCTTGAAAATGGCTCCGGTAGTAAAAAGGATATATGAACAGATGCCAGCTCCCAAATGGGTTCTGGCAATGGGCAACTGTGCCACCAGCGGCGGCCCGTTTAGAGACGGCTACAGCGTTTTACCGGGAGCAGATTCTTTGTTTAAGGTAGATGTCTTTGTGCCAGGTTGCCCGCCGCGCCCTGAAGCCCTATTTCACGGTATGCTGGCCTTAAAGCAAAAAGTGGAGCAAGGCCGGTATTAAGACCGGAAGGAGTACTTGTTTATGAATGCTGTTAATAGCGATGCAATAATTGAAAAACTGCGTACGATAGCGGGCAATAAGGCAGAAATTGTCCTGGATGCGTTTTTTACATATATCAAGGTGAGTCCCGATGATCTTCTGACTCTAATGCAATTGTTGCGGGACCAATTGGGAATGAATTACCTTGCTAATATGACCGGCGTAGACCAGGGTGAAGAATTCGAACTGGTATATCATCTCTATGCTATACCGGATAATCAACAGAAATTGGTTGTTAAAACCCGTGTTTCAAGAGATCTGGCAGAACTACCTTCGATATCCTCCATTTACCCCACCGCCGACTGGCAGGAACGGGAAGTATGGGATTTGATGGGTGTCAGTTTTAGCCGGCATCCTAATCTGGTACGGGTTTTGCTGCCGGAAGATTTTACAGGCCATCCCCTGCGCAAGGATTTCAAGAAGGAGGCTTAACAGGCTTTGTTTACCACCGACTTATATACTATTAATATCGGCCCCCAACATCCCAGTACCCACGGCGGCCTACATGTTGAGGCGCTTATGGACGGCGAAGTGGTCAAGGATGCGATTGTACACTTGGGATATGTGCACCGTTCGGTGGAGAAGATTGCTGAGAGCCGCACCTATACCCAGTTCATCCCCTATGCCTCCAGGCTGGATTATCTAGCTTCGAACCTGCCCACACTGGGATATGCGCAGGCAGTGGAGAAGCTGATGGGCCTTTCCGTACCGGAGAGAGCCGAATATATCCGGATAATCATGGCAGAGCTATCCCGCATCGCCTCCCACATGTTATTCATAGGCAGCCTGGCCGTCGATCTGGGAGCTACCACCGGCCTGGTCTATTGCCTGCGCGACAGGGAGCGCATCATGAACATGCTGGAAATGACCAGCGGCCAGCGTCTCATCGCTTCATATATGCGCTTTGGAGGAGTCAGTGCCGATCTACCCGAAGAATTTTTCCCGGCAGTGCAAAGTTTTCTAAACGATCTACCGGGGATGATTGACGAATACAACGGTCTGATAACCGGCAATGAAATCCTGCAGGCTCGCTGCCGGGGAATCGGTATACTGAGCCCGGAGGATGCCATAGACTATGGGGTAACCGGCCCCAACCTCCGGGCCAGCGGAATCGCCTATGATTTACGTCGGGCGGATCCGTACGGGGTTTACGGGCGCTTCAAATTCGAGATTCCTACTGGTCAGCGCGGTGATTGTCTGGATCGCTTGACTGTCAGAATAAAGGAAATTGAACAGAGCGGTTCTATTATAAGGCAGGCTCTTGAAACCATGCCGGACGGAGAAATTCAGGCCAAGGCGCCCAAGGTGCTAAAACCGGCCAAGGGCAAGGAGGTTTATCACCGGATCGAATCGGCCAAAGGAGAACTGGGGTATTATCTGGTCAGTGATGGGACCGATAAGCCCTTCCGTCTGCATGTACGGGCCCCCTCCTTTGTAAACTTGATGGTCTTACCGCTTATTTCGCGGGGCGGCAAGCTGCAGGACATCATTGCCAATATTGCGACCCTGGATCCGGTTCTGGGCGAATCAGACCGGTAGTGAGGAACGATAGACGCGGACTCTTTATGGAGCGGATTTTTTACTCAACTGTAAAATGATACAGCTAATGCTGTTAATGGGAATAAACTGGGATTAAGGAGATGGACACACCCTTATAGGGAATGTCCCCGAGTAAGGTGTGGGGACACACCTTCCCTTCGCTAAGGAATGTCCCCGTAAAGGAGCAGATACATATGGAAGATCTTTTTGTAAATATTGCCCGGCTGCTGAACTCCTGGCTGGTTAGCCTGGGGCTTTCATCCTGGTGGGCGGATCTTATTCTCACGGTCCTGCAGTGGACATGTATTGTGATCATCATTACTCTCAATGTACTTATTCTTATTTGGCTGGAGCGCAAGATATGCGGGTTTATCCAGCAACGTTTGGGTCCCAACCGCCTGGGGCCGTATGGCTTCTTCCAGACAGTAGCCGATACTATCAAGTTATTGACCAAGGAGGATATTATTCCCTCCCGCACGGATCGGTGGATTTTTATGACCGCACCTATGTTTTTTATTATCGTGGCGGTGATGCTGTATGCAGTATTGCCGATGGGGAAGGACATGACGGTCGTAAACTTGAATGTGGGGCTTTTCTATTTTATTTCGGTGGGCTCTCTTTCTACCATCTGCCTGCTGATGGCCGGGTGGGGATCAAATAATAAATGGTCCCTGCTGGGCGCAATGCGTTCCGTAGCCCAGATGATCAGTTATGAAATCCCGCTGGCTTTCTCCCTGCTGGGAGTGGTGATGATAGCCGGTTCGCTGAATCTCTCCGATATTGTGGTGGCCCAGCATAAGGTCTGGTTTATAATCCTGCAGCCGGTTGCATTTGTGACGTATTTTATCGCCGCCACCGCTGAATTGAACCGGGGGCCGTTCGATATGCCGGAAGCTGAACAGGAATTGACCGCCGGTGCCTACACCGAGTACACCGGCATGCGCTGGGCACTCTTCTTTTTGGCCGAATATACCAACCTGGTTTCGGTCTCAGCCCTGGCTTCCACATTGTTCCTGGGCGGCTGGCAGGGTCCAATTCTCCCCTCCTGGTTGTGGATAATTTTGAAGACCTATCTGGTCATGTTGGTTTTTATGTGGCTGAAGTGGACCTTCCCCCGCATCCGCATGGATCATTTGATGTCTTTTAGCTGGAAGGTGCTAATCCCCGTCAGCCTTTTAAATATTGTAATTACCGGTGCGGGAATTGATTTCTTCCGTTGGATGGGATGGTGATTTGATGTACGGCCAGGGATTATTTAAAGGACTGGGAATTACTTTCAAACATACTTTTGAAAAGGATATTACCATCCAATACCCCGAGCAAATGCCCTTCTTGCAAGAGCGTTACCGGGGCTGCCTGGCATTTGATTTCAGCAAATGTATAGCCTGTGGCTTGTGCACCAAGGCTTGCCCCAATAATGTGCTGAGTTTTGAATCCGTTAAAGAAGAAGGTGCCAAGAAGAAGAAACTGTTGAACTATACCATTGACCTGCAATACTGCCTTTTCTGCAATTTGTGCGTGGAGATATGCCCGACCAATACCCTGTACTTCACCCATAACTTTGAGCTGACTCAATTCAAGCGGGAGGACATAAAAATTGTTTATCATCGTCCGCCGGAGCTGGATCTGGTCACGGATAAAAAAGAGGATGCGTCTGCAGTTGAGGTTGAGACAGAAAATGTTAATACGACGGAGACCGATTCCAAACGTCTCAAGCAAATTGAGGCCATGAAAACCGCTCTGGGCAAGAATCCCGCCAAAACACTCGGCAAACTCCTGGAGTCCGAAGAGGACATTGCTATCATGAGCGTTTTAATGGCTGCAGATGAAAAAAAGCTGGTCAAAATAGCGGAAATGATGGTTGACGATAAGGAGAAAGCCCGGAAAGTAGCACAGGCTTTCGTGAATAAAGAGAAAAAAGACCGTTCAAAGGAAGGAGGGGAACAGGCATGAGTTTTACCGTTAATGATCTTATATTTATATTAACTGCCGGCCTAACCGTAGGGGCAGCTCTGGGGGTAGTATTCAGCCGCAATATAGTTCATAGCGCCCTCTTTCTTATTCTGGCCTTCCTGGGCGTAGCGGGTATTTTTTTTGAACTGGATGCCGGTTTTCTCGGATTAGTACAAATCCTGGTTTACGCCGGAGCCATATCCGTACTTATTATCTTCGCTATCATGCTGGTGATGGATGTGGAAGCAGGCCAGACCAACCTTTCCAACTCCAGCCGGGGCATCCACCTGGGAGGCGCATTGGTGGCCTTATCATTGGCCATAAGTCTGGGAGCCGCGATATGGAACAGCAAACTGTCTGCATTTCTAGGCCCCCGGCCGGTTAGCGACGCGGTGGGAGCGTTGGCCGAACTTATGCTGGGCAATTACGTGGTGGCTTTTGAAACAGCCGCCATCCTGCTGCTCCTGGCCGTGGTAGGAGCTATCATTTTAGCGAGGGGAGTTGAGGAAAAATGATAGGACTCAACCATTATTTACTCCTGGCAACCATACTATTCGGCATTGGTGTTTACGGGGTTTTTGCCAAACGCAATGCAGTGGCCGTTTTAATGTCGGTCGAGCTTATGCTTAATGCGGTCAATATTAATTTTGTGGCTATAAACAAATTCATTCAGCCAAGTAATACCATCGGTCAACTATTTGCCATCTTCGTTATTGTGGTGGCCGCCGCTGAGGTAGCCGTAGGCCTGGCTTTGATTATATCCATTTATCGTCTTAAAAAATCGGTCAATCTAAACGATTTCAATCTAATGAAGTGGTGATAAAAAAATGATGAACATACAAAACCTACTACATATTTCCTGGCTCATTCCCGCCTTGCCGTTTCTGGCCTTCGCCATCATCGGCTTATTTCTGCATCGCTGGCCCAAAACCGCTGCGGCGGCTTCTATCCTGGCTATCGGCGGGTCATTCGTTCTTTCCCTGCCTCTGGCCTTTACGGTCTTTACCGGCGCTCCGGAGCAGGTATATGAAATTTCCGCTCGCTGGCTGAGTATGCCCGGTTTGCGGGTTGATATGGGTATTATGATCGATCCCCTTACCGCGGTTATGCTGATAGTGGTTACAACCGTCGCTTTGCTGGTACAAATATATTCGCTGGGCTATATGGATAAAGATCCTGGTTTAGCCAGCTATTTCGCCTACCAAAGTATTTTTGCCGGGTCCATGCTGGGCCTGGTAGTCGCCAGTAACTTCGGGCAGCTTTTCGTGTTCTGGGAACTGGTGGGAATCTGCTCATATTTGTTGATAGGCTTCTGGTTCGGTAAAGAATCAGCCCGGGATGCCGCCATAAAAGCATTTGTAACTAACCGGGTGGGTGATTTCGGATTTCTGCTGGGCATCCTGTTCCTGACTATAGTATTCGGCACCTTGAATTACAGCGAACTCGCCGTCCGACTGGCTGGGTATAACAATATGGCAGTACTTCTGCCCATTTCCATACTGCTGTTTTTCGGTCCTATGGGTAAATCTGCCCAGTTCCCTCTGCATGTCTGGCTGCCCGATGCCATGGAAGGTCCTACTCCGGTTAGCGCCCTGATCCATGCTGCCACTATGGTGGCAGCCGGTGTATATCTTATTGCCCGGGCCTTCTTTATATTCAGTCATACGCCTCAAGCCATGTTCCTGATTGCAGTGGTAGGCGGGTTCACCGCCCTATTTGCCGCTTCCATCGCCCTGGTACAGAACGACATCAAGCGCATCCTGGCCTATTCCACCCTGAGCCAGTTGGGGTACATGGTGATGGCTATGGGTATTGGCGCTATGACCGCTGGAATGTTTCACCTGATGACTCATGCCTTTTTTAAGAGCCTGCTCTTTTTAGCGGCGGGCAGTGTAATCCATGCCCTGCACGAGGAGCAGGACATCTGGAAAATGGGACAGCTTTCTCACAAGATGCCAATCACTACCTGGACCTTCGTTATCGGAGCCCTGGCCCTGGCAGGTATTCCGCCTTTATCCGGATTCTGGAGCAAGGATGAAATATTATTGGGGGCTTACGCGGGAGGATACACGGGTTTATATGTTCTTGGTTCCCTGGTGGCTTTTATGACCGCCTTTTATATGTTTCGCTTGATTTTTACCGCTTTTTTCGGTTCCAATACCCACGGTCATCATGCCCATGAATCATCCTCAGTTATGACCGTACCGCTTATGATACTGGCGCTGTTTTCTATTGCAGCCGGTTTCGTCGGTTCACCGTTTACGGATAACATTTTCGGGCATTTTATCACTGCACCCGGCGCTCACCATCATGAAGCCAGTCTTACCATCATGGCGGTTTCTTCACTTATCGCCCTTTCCGGAATCCTGCTGGCCTGGATGATCTACCAGAAAGGAATTATAAGCCATGAGGTACTGCGCCAGCGTTTTTCAGGAATATACCAGCTTCTATATCGCAAATATTATGTGGACGAAATATATTCCTGGCTGATTGCGGTTTTTGTGGATGGAGGCGCCCGCTTGCTGGAATGGATCGACCTGAAGATTGTCAATGGAGCGGTCAATGGCCTGGCTTTCATAACCGGATGGTCGGGACAGACTTTACGATATACCGAGGATGGTCAGGTGCAGAGCTATGCCCTGTACCTATTGGCCGGGGTCGTCGTTATATTGATAACCGCTATGTGGGCCGTATTTACGGCCCTGGCTTAAGGAGATGACTTGATTATGGGTGAATATCCAATACTTACTCTCACTGTATTTTTCCCTGTTCTGGGAGCTGTTCTAATTATGTTCCTGCCCCGGGAACAGTCCAAGGCAATTAAATCCGTAGCAGCCCTCTGCACCCTGGTCAGCCTGCTTTTGTCAGTACTGGTCTTTGGCGGCTATGATCGCGCTCTGGCGGGGATGCAGTTTGTGGAATCCATTCCCTGGGTCAGGGATTTGGGTGTTCGCTATGCGCTGGGGGTAGACGGCATCAGCATACCATTACTGCTGCTAACCAACCTTATAGGATTCAGCGCGGTTTACGCCAGTTGGCAGATTGATGATCGGGTGAAGGAGTTTTTCTCCCTGCTGCTGCTTCTCATCTCCGGTGTTATGGGAACCTTTGTGGCCACCGATCTCTTCATCTTCTTTCTTTTTTACGAAGTGGTGGTCATTCCTATCTACCTTCTAGTTATTATGTTTGGTTCTTCCAAGCGGGTGACCAAGGAATATGCAGGTATGAAGCTGACCATTTACCTGCTGATCGGCAGCGCTTTTCTGCTGGTGGGTTTAATCGCTCTCTTCATTCAAGCCCGTGGTATTCTGGGTTTTCCCAGTATGGATATAAGCACCCTGGCGAGTCTTAATTATCCGGTGCCCTTTCAGCTTTTCGCCTATTCCTTGATGGCCTTCGGATTTGGCACCTTGCTGTCCATGTTTCCTTTCCATGCCTGGTCTCCCGATGGATACGCGGGAGCCCCTACTGCAGTCAGTATGATCCATGCCGGGGTTTTGAAAAAAATCGGCGGTTATGGGTTAATCCGCATCGGTCTGTTCATCTTGCCGGCCGGCGCCCGGTATATAGCGCCCATTATCGCCCTGCTGGCTATAGCCAATGTTGTCTATGCAGGCATGATTTGCCTTAGTCAGAAAGATCTTAAATACATAGTGGGCTACTCATCGGTCAGTCACATGGGCTATGTATTGATCGGTATTGCCTCCTTAAACCTCATCAGTCTCAACGGCGCAGTAATGATGATGTTTGCCCACGGAGTTATGGCGGCCCTGTTCTTTGCCATGATCGGCAACCTGTATCACAAAAGCCATACCCGCAATGTAGCCGATTTTGGAGGCCTCGCGCATCAAATGCCCCGACTGGCTACCGGGTTCATGGTGGCCGGACTGGCATCCCTGGGCTTGCCCGGAACGGTCAACTTTATCGGCGAGTTTACTATTTTCGTGGGCGCCTTCAAGAATTATCAGACACTGACGATAATTGCGATTTCAGGCATTATTATAACCGCAGTCTATATACTTCGCACCCTGGGTCATGTTTTGTTTGGTCCACGCAGGCCGGAATGGGATCACCTGCGGGATCTTGAAGGAGTGGAATTAGTACCCCTTCTTGTTCTGGGTGGAGTCATCTTACTGGGAGGTATTCTTCCCTTTACGATCATGGATCTTATTAATAGCGGTGTAGCCCAGCTTTTGGCGCAAATCGGCTCAGTTCAGACAGGGGGGATCTTTTAATGGCTTACGAATTACTGGCTCCAGAGATCCTGACCGCACTGCTGGGTCTTTTGCTTCTGGCAACCGGACTTATGCTTCCGGAGCAGGGTAAAAAGTTAGTCGGCCCCTTGGCAATATGTGGCCTCGCGTTAATCCTGGGCAAGGTGATTATTAATTTCCGTCTGGAAGCGGTATTATTCGATGGTGTTTACCAAATAGATATGCTGGGGAACTTTTTTAAGCTCTTGTTTTTAAGTGCGGCCTTGTTAGTCTTTTTCATGGCTGGCAGGTATACCGAATTTTTCGGCAAACGCAAAAGTGAATGGTTCAGCTTCATGATCTTTGCCACTCTGGGAATGATGGTCATGGCTTCCTGCGGAGACCTGCTCACCCTGTATATAGGCCTGGAACTTATGACCATCAGTTTTTATATCCTCAGTGCCTACCTGTTAAATGATGGTTTATCGGCGGAGGCAGGCCTCAAGTATCTGATCATGGGTGCTTTATCTTCGGCAGTGCTGCTATTTGGCATAAGCCTAATTTATGCCGCCACCGGCTCCACGGTTTTTAATGAAACATACCAGGTACTGAATGCCCCCGGTCATGCGCAAGCAGTAGTGGTGGCAGGTATTGCCCTGTTAATAGCAGGCTTCGGATTCAAAATCGCGGTAGTTCCATTTCATATGTGGGCGCCGGATATATACCAGGGTGCTCCCACCCCGGTGACTGCTCATCTGGCGGTGGCTTCCAAGGCGGCCGGATTTGCCGCTCTGCTGCGAGTATTTATGGCGGCCTTGCCCTTGGGCCTTTTTAACTGGAGTTTGGCTCTAGCCGTCCTGGCAGCCCTGACCATCGTTATCGGCAACCTGATAGCCCTGCCGCAGAATAACGTTAAACGATTGCTGGCGTATTCCAGCATCGCTCAAGCGGGGTACATCCTGGTAGGCCTGGCGGCAGTCAACCATTATGGACTTAAAGGATTGCTTTTTTATGCTATGCTCTATGTCTTTTCCAATGTCGGGGCCTTTGCGGTAACAACCCTGGTGGAGGTGGAAAGCGCAAGCACCGACATTAAAGCATTCAACGGTCTGGGGCAACGTGCTCCAATGTTAGCGGCAGTTATGACTGTGTGCCTCTTATCACTGGCAGGAATACCTCCTCTGGCCGGTTTTGCGGGCAAGTTTTACTTGTTTTCCGGTGCTGTCCAGGCTGGATACCTGTGGCTGGCTTTCGTGGGCCTTTTGATGAGCATGATATCGGTCTATTATTATCTTAATATAGCTAAAGCCATGTATATCGGAGCCTGCGAAAGTGATACTCCGTTTATAGTTCCGCTTTCTTCGAGATTGGCTTTATGGCTTTGCCTGCTGGGTACTATTATCATTGGTATTTATCCGGCCCCCCTCTCCCAATTAGCAGAGATGGCTATTGATATGTTCTTCTAAACGTCTAAATGGGGTCAAGCCTGACCCCTTATTAAGGAGCACATGATGACAAATCTTACTGATCGCATTAAGTTTATTGCAGCTCCCAACGGAGCCAGATTTCCCTATTGCCACTGCCTGCTCATCGAGGATGATGTCAGGGTGCTGATTGACAGCAGTTGTGGCGGAGATAATATAGCTCTCCTAAAAACGCGGCCGATAGATGTTATAATAAATACCCATTTTCACGAAGACCATATTTTGAACAATCTCAGTTTCCCCAACGCCGAAGTATGGGCGCATCCCCTGGATGTCCCGGCCATCGTTTCCCTGGATACTTTTTTAGAATATTATGGATTTGCCGGCTTTGGTGAATCAAAATTGGGCTGGGACTTTGTTCATTCCATCGATTTAAAGGCCTCACCCGTGCACCGTGAGTTTAAAGATGGAGACGTCCTGGATTTTGGTAAAGTTGGTCTGCGGGTGATACATACTCCGGGACATACTCCCGGCCATTGCTCGTTTTATGAAGAAGATACCGGACTGCTTTTCAGTTCCGATATCGATTTGAGCGGCTTTGGCCCCTGGTATTCTCATGCCTGCAGCAATTTGAACGATTTTATCGCGTCTATTAAAAAATGTATGGACCTTAAACCGCAGATAATCGTATCATCCCATAAAGGAATTATTACTGACGACCTCCCTGGTCGTTTACAGAGGTATCTGGAAGTAATCTACCGTAAGGAAGATACAATATTAAAAACCCTGCAGACGCCCATGAACCTGGAAGAGATCACCGACCGGCAAATAATCTACGGGGAAAAGACCAAGTTGGATGATTTCCTGCGAATCTTTGAAAAAATGGGCGTTTGCCAGCACCTGCAGAGACTGATAGCCTTGAACCAGATAGGACAGAGCGATGATTATTATTATTTGATGCCTTAAACAAAAATTGATGTACTTGAGATATTCCTCATCGGCAGCCCAAATTTTGTTTGCACCTAATGCGGCAAAAGACCCTCCTAAATGGAGGGTCTTTTAAGTTGTTTCAGCTTAATTGGTTTTGGATAAGGCGTTCACATAAGCTCGGGCACTGGCTTCAAATATATCGGTGCTAATCCCTCTGCCTACAATAATACGATTGTTGTATCTTATTTTGACCGTGGCATCACCTAGCGCCTCGCTGCCCTGGCTTACCGATTTAATAGTATAATCGTCCAGTTGAACTGATTTACCTACTATTCGGTCGATAGCCTTAAATAGGGCATCTACGGGACCATCGCCGCAGGCCGCATCGGTATTGATCTCACCATTAGACTCCAGGGTTACGGTAGCGGAGGCCAATCCGCCGTTGGTGCTAACGGCCAGGTTCTTAATAACCACAGCACCGTTTTCTCCCATATCACTCTTTCCCATAAGAGCATGCAGATCTTCGTCATATATTTCTCCTTTTTTGTCGGCTAAATCAAGAATCTGCCATAGATCTCGTCTAATTGTTCTTTGGTTACTGGGTAGCCCAGTTCATCCAAACGGTGCTGTAAAGCATGGCGTCCCGATCGGGCACTGAGGACAATTAAGTTGCGAGGTATACCCACATCCTCCGGGTTAATAATTTCATAGGTATCCCTTTCCTTTAATACGCCGTCCTGGTGAATTCCCGAGGCATGCATGAAGGCATTGGAGCCTACAATGGCTTTGTGGCTGGGTATAGCAACACCCGTTATCCTGGACACCAACCGGCTCGTAGCTGCTATTTCTCTGGTTTTTACTCCCATCTCCACCGGGAATAAACTGCGCTGGCTGTAAATGGCCATGATAACCTCTTCCAGCGCTGTATTACCGGCTCGCTCCCCTATCCCATTGATAGTGCCTTCCACCTGACGGGCTCCCGCTCTTATGCCCGCCAGGGAGTTGGCGGTAGCCATCCCGAGGTCGTTGTGACAATGGATGCTTACAATAGCCCTATCAATGTTCTTCACATTGGCTATAACATAAGCAATGAGTTCTGCATAGGCCCAGGGACTGGTATAGCCAACCGTATCCGGAATATTGACCACAGTTGCTCCGGCTTCAATTACCTTTTCCAGGATATTAACTAAAAAGACGGGTTCACTGCGAGTGGCATCTTCGCCATAAAACTCCACATCACTGACATATTTACGGGCACGCTTCACTGCCATTACAGCTGCTTCAACAACCTGTTCAGGTCTCATCCCCAGCTTTTTTTCCATATGCACAGGAGAAACAGCTATTCCCGTGTGAATACGTGGCTGCTCCGCATCCCGCAAAGCTTGAGCGCAGATATCGATATCCTGCCCAACCGCACGAGTCAATCCGCATATGGTTGCTCCTTTTATTTGCCTGGCTATGGTCTGCACGGATTCAAAATCACCGGGTGAAGAGGCCGGAAATCCGGCCTCGATTATATCCACTCCCAACTTAACCAACTGGCGGCCTATCTCCAATTTCTCATTAACATTCAAGGTAATTCCCAAAGACTGTTCTCCGTCGCGCAAGGTGGTATCGAAAATATGAAGTTTGCTCATTGTAAACGTCCTCCTTTGTTAATAAAACTTGATGCAGATTAGTAAGGTCTCCTAGATCCAATTCCATCGAAACCACCTCCTTCTTAAATTCAATGAGCGCTTGCGCGAATTGTGCGCCAAAACGCGGGCGCTATAGCGCCTTCCTTTCGCGTTTTGTGTGCATCGCGCCGCGAGCGTTTTTATTAAACGCCTCCTCAGTCGTGGATAAAACCCGCCAACGAGGAAAAACTCGGTTTATCACCCACCTATAGAGGCAGGGGTCTTATGAGGTGTTTAATAAAAGAACCCCTCGCTCAAAATATTTGAGACGAAGGGTTGCACTCCGCGGTACCACTCAATTTAACGGCCTGAGCCGCTCACTTAACAGGATGCGGGATTATAAATCCGATATCCCCTTCCTTTTAACGGCGGAAGCCTCCGTCCGAGCCTACTCTCTAAATGATTTCGGTCGGCAACTCAAGGGAGAGTTCAGCGTTTCGTTTGCCTGCCTCGCACCAACCGGCAGTTCTCTGAGCCAACCAAGTATCCCGTTAACCTAACCGGATACTACAACGCTTACTATGCCCTATCATCGTAATTTAGATATTGTATACATTATATTGAAACTGGAAAGCCGTGTCAATCGCTGTATGGTGTCGAAAAAGCCGTCACTCTGCTACGACGAGCGAAAAAGGTTGAGAGCAAGGCATTAATGAAAGTCAAGACCATTATTCAGAATGCATATTGACATTATTGGTATATGTTGTTATGCTCTACTGGAAACTTTTAATACTGAAACAGTTTCCGTCGGGAGTGATTGGATATGCGTCAAAGGATTGTCGAGTCAGCTACGGAACAAATCAAACGATACGGTTTTAGGAAGTTTACTGTTGACGAAATAGCCAGAGACCTGGGTATAAGTAAAAAAACCATTTATAAATATTTTACCGGAAAGGGCGATATAATCAGCACGGTGGTTGATAACTTTCTGGAAGTGGCCAAAAATACGCATTTGGAAACATTAGAAACTGACGGAGGGGTTCTTGAAAAACTGAATGCCTTTTTACAATGTCCTATTCATGATGAAGTTCCTACATGGCTGATAGCTGAGATGCAGCAGTATTTTCCCGAGGAGTGGGCCAAGGTTTACAAATTCAAACAATTTAACAAAGATAAGATTGTAAAAATGCTTGCTCAGGGGATTCATGAAGGATTTTTTCGTTCGGATATTCATCCCGCCCTTATTGAAATGATCTGGGAGAGAACGATAGATGCAATTTTTGATTTTAATTTTATAAAGGATTTTGATTTGACCATCAATCAAGCTTTGAAAATGTTACAAACCATTATCTATGAGGGTATAAAAAATAATTCGGACAGTGAGGTTGAAAAGGCATGAAAAGTAAATGGAAATTGTGGTTAATACCTGTTGTTCTTTTGGCTGTTTTAGGCCTATGGAAATCAAGCAGTCTGTTAAAAAAGAGCGCTGTCCCGACTAATGCCGATACTGTTCAAGCAGTTGTGATTAAGGAAGCCGCTCGTATTAAGAAAGAAAACTCCCTGCAATTGACCGGTACATTGGAAGCCAATGAGACTGCCCTGATAAGTTCTAAAATAGCCGGTCGTACCAGCCGTGTACTGGTGGAAAATGGGTCTGCAGTGAACGCCGGGCAAGCCCTGGTTATAATCGAGAGCCAGGATTACACTAATCTTTTAGCGGCAGCTCAAGCCGATCTCAAAAAGGCAGAGGCCAAGCTGGCATCGAGTCAAGCCGATTATAAACGCTTCCAAGAGCTTCATAAGAACGGAGCAATATCCAACAAGGATCTTCAGGATATGGAAATGGGATTAAAGGTCGCTGAAGCTGATGTGGCCAGCGCTGCCGCGGCAGTGTCCAATGCCCGGAACTCTTTAGATAATACCACTATTTCATCACCAATCAGCGGCATAGTTAGCAACCGCAGTGTTAACTTGGGGCAGATGCTCTCCGCCGGACTTCAGTTGATGGCAGTTGAGGATATATCCTCGGTTTATGCAGTTATAAACGTTCAGCAGCAGGAATTATCGAACCTTAAACCGGGGTTAAAATCTGAAGTAATGATAGATGCCTATGGTACACGCAAGTTCCCGGGTTCACTGACTGTCATCAACCCTTCTGCCAGCCGGGAAGCCCGTGTCTTTCAAGCTAAGATAAAGCTTGATAACCCGGAACAGCTTCTGCGCGCGGGAATGTTCGCCCGGGTGAAAATATATACCGGAGAAGACCAGGAGGTTGTTGCTATTCCGCGGGATGCCCTAATTAGTCAGAAAGGGCTTTACTATGTGTTCATCCCTGATGGAGGGCAGGTAAAACGCCAGCAGGTTCAGACCGGAACCATAATGGACCAGATGGTAGAAATCACCTCGGGGTTGAAAGAAGGCCAACCCATAGTAGTAAGCAATGTGAACAAACTTAAAGACCAGGACCGAATTCAAGTGATTAGTGAACAGGGGGAGTAGCAGATGTTTCTTACTAATCTCAGCTTGAAGCGGCCGGTATTTGCAACGGTATCCATTCTTGCCCTGGTAATACTGGGGTTACTGAGCTATTTTAGTTTAAACATTAATGACTGGCCGGATATTGAGTTTCCCTATGTGACAGTAACCATTGTGCAGCCTGGGGCTTCCCCCGAAGAGATGGAGACCAAGGTTGCCCTGAAACTGGAAGAAGCCATTGGGCAGATATCCGGAGTAAAACATACCTACATCCAAATTCATGAGGGTGCAGTTGTTGCCTGGGCCGAATTTACTCTGGAAACCAAGGCTCAGATAGCCACTCAGGATGTTCGTGATAAACTCGGAGGCATCCGGGGCGATCTGCCCCAGGATATCGAAGAACCTATAATTACAAGCTTCAGTCCTTCAGCTATGCCCGTAATATCTCTGGCCGTCACCGGTGATCAATCGATCCGGGAGTTAAGTACTTTGGTAGATGATCTGGTGAAAAAACAACTGGAAACCATACCCGGGGTGGGAACCGTAGATATAGTCGGTCAAGAAAAACGTGAGATTCAAATAAATTTGGATAAGAACAAGCTGGCATCCTATGGTTTGAGCATAAGTGAAGTCATTGCTAGCTTGCAGAGTCATAATATGGATGTTCCCGGAGGAAGTCTCACCGGTGAAGAACGTAAAATGACGTTGCGTACCACCGGCGAATTACACAGGGTGGAGGATTTTCATCAACTGCCGGTGGCCCGCCGGGGCGGAGTGCAGTTATACATTAAGGATATCGCGGTGGTTGAAGACGGAATTGAGGAACAGGAGACTCTTGCGCTTTATCAGGGGAAACCTGCGGTGGGGATTAGTATTGTGAAGCAATCCGGTCAGAACACGGTGGTGGTGACAGATGCCATCAAGAAGGCCGTAGCTGAAATAGGCAAACAGCTTCCTCCCGGCGTAAAGATTGACATTGTTCGTGACAATTCCATCAATATTCGGAGTTCGGTTAATAATGTGGTTCAAACTATATTTGAGGGTACTCTGCTGGCTGTATTCATGGTTTTTCTTTTCCTGCGCAACTGGCGCAGCACCTTAATCGGTGCTATTGCTATTCCCACTTCAATAATAACCACCTTCTTGTGCATGAATTTTATGGGTTTTACTCTTAATACCATGTCATTGATGGCTTTGTCTCTATCTGTGGGGCTATTAATTGATGACGCTATTGTGGTAATTGAGAATATCAACCGCCATCTGCAGATGGGGAAGTCTCCCCTGGATGCCGCCCGTGATGCCACTACTGAAATAGGTCTGGCGGTTACATCGACCACTTTGACAGTTATCGCCGTCTTTTTACCGGTAGGCATGATGACCGGTCAGGTGGCCCAATTTTTTAAGCAGTTCGGAATAACGGTGGTATTTAGCGTGCTGGTATCGCTGCTGGTATCCTTTACTCTGGTACCGTTATTGTCTTCCCGCTATTTAGATAAGGAGGAGCTGATTCCCGGAGGAATCCCGGGAAAATTTTTGTCCTGGTTTAACCGGGGTTTTGATCATTTTACCCGCCAATATATACGAGTTCTGTCCTGGTCTCTGCGCCGCCGTCTTCTTACTATGGGCTTGGCATTCATGCTCTTTGTCAGCAGTCTTCTCGCGGTTCCTCAGCTGGGGACGGGATTTGTCCCCAGCAGCGATATGGGTGAGTCTACTATGATAGTTGAATTTGATTCCGGTCTAAACCTGGATGCAGCCCGGGAAATGACCCGGCAGGTAGAGGATTGCCTGCGCAGCTACCCGGAAGTACTGAAGATTTACTCCACTATCGAAACCGATGAGGCCACTATTTATTTGAAAATGCTGGACAAAAATGAACGTGATCGTACGCTTAAGCAGGTACTGGCTGACATGCGGCAGAGGCTGAAAACTATCCCCGGCACCAGAGTATCCATGCTTTTTAATCAGGGTATAAGGGATGAAAAGGGCTGGGAGTTTCGCCTGCAGGGATATGACTTGGATCAAATGCAGGTTTATGCTGAAAAGGCTCAGCGGATAATGGAAAACATACCAGGGGTTGTTGACGTTAGCAGCAGTTACCAGCCCGGTAAGCCGGAGATGAAGCTGGAGGTCAAGAACCAGGAAGCGGCTGACCTGGGGGTAAGTACCGCCCAAATTGCCCAAACCATGTATACCTTGTTTACCGGAACAGTGGTAAGTCAGTTCTCCGAAGGGGAAGACCGCTATGACGTGAGACTGCGCCTGGGAGGAGCCCAGCGCCGGGATATTAGTGATTTAAACAACATCTATCTTCCCAGCAGCAACAATGCGACTGCAAGTAATCCCCTTCCCCTTATAGGTCTGAATCAGGTTACCGAGCCGGTCTTTTCCACCGCACCCAGCACTATCAACCGTTCAGATCGCTATAAAGAAATTGTGCTGTCAGGAAACCTGGACGGAATATCCTTGGGTGATTTTAACAAGGTTTTTCTGGAGCGGGTACAAAATGAGATAAACATGCCCCCCGGTAACCGTTTTTACGCCGGCGGCGATTCGGAACGTATGGATGAGACCTTTTACTCAATGTCACTGGCCTTATTTATTGGCATTATGTTCATTTTCTTCATCCTCGCTTCCCAGTTCGAGAGTTATATCGATCCGTTTTCAATCATGCTGGCTCTGCCCATGGCTGTAATCGGAGCGATTTATGCTCTCCTGATAATGGGCAGCGAGCTGAACCTGGTTTCTATGATCGGTATTATTATGCTGATGGGACTGGTAAGTAAAAATGCCATCCTTTTAATTGACTTCACAAAACAGGCTCGTAAAAATGGGATGGAAAGAAACGCTGCCCTAAAACAGGCAGCGCTGACCAGATTACGACCGATTATGATGACCTCCATGGCCATGATTTTCAGTATGCTCCCGCTTGCTCTGGGACTGGGATCGGGGGCGGAAATGAGAGCGCCCATGGCCTATGCGACCATTGGCGGGCTGATTACTTCCACTCTTCTAACCCTGGTCGTTGTTCCGGTTATCTATTCTCTGCTGGACGATCTTAAAAACCGCATGGGGAGTAAGCAGAAGATCACCGACGATCCGGCAACTAGCCAGGAATCTTAATATGTTCCATAACCCTATCTGGCTGCTTCGTTGGCTATTCCTTCTTTTTGCCTCTGCTTTTCAACACGTTTCTTGGACAGCATAAATACCAAAGGAATTCCGCAGACGCCGACTATAGCCAGGACAACCAGCGCATCATCAATACCGCACATAAAGGATTGTCTCGTGACCAGGCTATTTATTATCTGAATACTTCCGCTCAGGGCAGAGTCCCCGGTTAGCCCTTGGGTGGACAGGTAGGCTTGAGTTTGGTTTAAGATGGGCAAAGCCGTCGGGGAGCTGTAACTAAAACTATCACTGATTACCGCCATATGGTATGCCTGGCGCTGCGTAAATACGTAGGTAGTACAGGCAACACCGATAGATCCTGCTATCTGTCGGATCAGATTCGCCGTAGCAGAAGCACTATTCACCAGATGTGCCGACACCGTTAACATACCCGCGTTAGTCAGAGGCATCATGGCCAGTCCAATACCTGTGGCACGTAGGGCCAGTATGGTTTGTAGATCGCCGAAATCAGTCTCCAGACTTAAAAACCGCATATAGTAGGTAAAACCACTGAGGATTATTAGTCCCAGCAAACCCAGACCAAATGCGCCGTATTTGTCAAATATCTTTCCGCTCACCGGCATCAAAAAGCCGGTTGCCAGTGCCATAGGCAACATCAAGATACCGGTTCTCATTGGACTTAAACCCAACAGATTCTGAGCATAGATCGGTATAAGAAAAACCACTGAGAAGAGTAAAATAGTAGTAACCGCAGTTGCCAAGAGACTTGCCAGCATGACCGGGTTCTTAAACAATTGCATAGGAATCAATGGATTAGGAATATATGCCTCCCACAGAGCGAACAGGATGATCGTATAAGCTGATACCACCAACAAGGTAACGATATACTGAGATGTCCATCCCTTATCCTGCCCCTCGCTTAAAGCCAGCAATAGGGAAAAACAGGCTATGGCGATCAAACCTATCCCAATTATATCTGGTTTCAGATCTTTTTTTAAAACTGTTTCGCGCAGAAAACCAATCGACAGCAAGACAGCAGCTATCCCAACCGGAATATTTACCGTGAATATCCACTCCCAGCTGAAGTTATCAACCAGATAGCCACCCAGAGTTGGTCCGATGGCAGGTCCCATTACAGCAGCAATTCCCCATACACCTAAAGCGGTGCCCATTTTCTCTTGGGGAACCAGGAAAAATATCATGGCCATGCTTATCGGGATTAACATCCCGCCACCAACTGCCTGTATCACGCGGGCTATAATTATAGAGTTGATACTCCAGGCCAAACCACAAAAGGCGGAGCCTGCGGTAAAGATAAGCAGTGAAATAACGTACATGCGTTTGCAGCCAAAGCGATCACATAAATAAGCGCTGGGCGGTATCACTACCCCAGAGGTCAGCAAGTAACCGGTCAGCACCCATTGTATATCATCAGTGGAAGCTCCAAAAACGGACATCATACGCGGTAATGCAACGTTTACAATGCTGCTGTCCAGAATGGACATGAACGCACCCAAAACCAGAATCAAAACAGCCCCCCAGGGTACGCTGGGTTCGGTTGATTTCAGTAATACCTCGTCAACGTTTTCAGTCATTTTGCCAAGCCCCCTATTTGATATGAATTCGGATAATGGCGTTCATACCAGGTAGCAAGCGCTGGTTATGATAGTCGTCTATACTGATTTTAACCGGCACCCTCTGGGTGATCTTCACAAACGAGTTGCCCGTATTTTGCTGGGGCAGCAGGGAAAAAACCGAGTTGGCTGCTTCACCCTTCGATAGAACGTGCCCCTGGAATTTTGTATTCGGCAGGGAGTCAATCGTATAATCCACCAGTTGGCCTTCTTTAACCCTGGCCAGCTTATCCTCCTCTATGTTGGCAGTAACATAGAGCTCTTTTAAATCTACCATCATTAACACAGCTACCGTTGGAGACCCCATTTCACCAGTTCGAGCAATTTTTTTTACAACTGTACCATTGGTTGGGGCCTTTATAATGGTTAGATCTAAATTGCTGCCTGCCGCTAAGGCAATATCTGATTGACGACCAATGTAATCATTCATATGTAAATACTGCCCTTCTTCCACTGCCAGATCCAGGATCTTGCCGGTAACCTGGGGGCTGACTTTCACGATGTTGCCATCTATTCTGGCATCCTCGGTAGAAACATAATTGGCATTTTGATACCAGTAATAATAGGTAATACCTGCGAGAGTAACCACCATTGCTAATAGAACAACAATTAATCTCTTCTTTGCCATTTAAATTCCCCTCCTTAAAAGGTGGATCCGTTAATCTGAACCTTCACCTGTTGTCCCTCTTTTAACATTTCCAGGTTGGAAACGATAATCGTATCGCCTTCCTTTAACCCGGCGGTAACTACCGCATTATTCTGATCAGAAAGTCCAATCTCAATTATTTTTTTTTGGGCTGCTCCATTCTCAACTACAAATACCATGTTCTTATCTGAATCGGACATTATCGCCAAACGGGGAATTATCAGCAGTTGCTCCTGTTGATCGCTTATTTTGACTTCGGCAAACATGCCTGGTTTTAATAGATGTTTGAGGTTATCCACCTGTATTTTAACCGTATAAGCTTTGGTCTGAGGATCGGCGGCGGGCGATATTTGAGCAATCATCCCTGCAAAAGGTTGCTCCGCTACCGCAGCAACCTTGACCTGAACTACCTGACCGCTACTCAGTTGGTTGATCTGGTTTTCGTTTACCCCGCCCTTGATAACCACCTGGTCAAAGTTAACCAGGGATATTACTGGGACTGAAGGCAATGCTATTTCTCCGGGGTTAATGTTTCTAGCCGTGACTACACCGTTAAAAGGGGCTCTGACAAAAGTGTCCTGGAAGGCAATTTGCGCTTTTTCCAGATTAGACCGCGCTGATCGAAGTCCTGCCTCGGCTTTAAGGTAAGTTCCCTGGTAATTATTATCATAATCTGCCTGGCTTATGGCTGATGAAGACAGCAATTCTTGTCCGCGCTGGTGCTGTTTGAGTGCCAGATCGTAGTTTATTTTAGCTGTATCCGCAGTCGCCTGAGTAGAATCGATATTTGCCTCCAGGTCATTGGCTTCCAGGTTCAACAATACCTGCCCCTCTTTCACTTCACTGCCTACATCGACATTAACGTATTCCACTTTTCCCGATACCTTGCTTACTACATTGACAGTTTGACTCGCTTCGATCTTGCCGCTAACCAGGGTATCGTTTTGCAGTTGGCCCTTTTTCACCTGTATTCCATTAAAGGTGAGACTGGTATTCGAACTGGCGTTTTTGACTTTATCGCACCCTGACAGGAATGGGAACTGTAATAGTAAAAACAAGACTAAACCGAAAGAAAACCTTCTTTTGCTCATTTTCCTTCACCCCCCCTGGCTCCGGAGAAAATAATATCTATAATTTTATTTATTTTTTCATCTATATCGATATCTGAGTTTTCATCATATAGAGTATGTTCAATCATCAAAATCCCGAAAATGCCCATTAAGCAAGTGGCCGCAATGGGAACATCAATGGGTCGAAATATCCCCGCAGAGATTAGTTCTTCAATATTTTTTTCTAACAAATGCCTAATTGGCAGATACACCTTATCTTTGTAGATTTGTTTTAGGTCGGAATGGTATTGTGCTTCCACCAGTACCATCTTCATCATGGCACTTTGTCCCCTCATTAAATTCAATCGATTATGTAATACTATCCGTAGTACTTCTTCCGGTCTTCCGCCCTTCGACTCCTCTAAAACCTTTTCTAGAGAACGCACCGCCAGCTCTGGAACTACCGTATCCACCACTCGTTCCAATATTTGCTGCAGGATATCCTTTTTACTCGGGAAATATACAAAGATAGTGCCTTCCGCTACCCCGGCCTCCCGGGCAATTTCTTTAGTAGTCGCCCCGTTGAATCCTTTTTTCTCAAAGACCCTGATTGCTGCCTCCAGGATCTCCCGTTCTCTCTTGCTGCCTTTCTTTTCCACGGATTTATCCCCCCAGAAACTAAAATATGAGTGATTACTCACTCATATTTTAGTACATTATTCCATTTTTGCCAAGCTCAATTTACTACCCTATAGGAGAAAGTCTTGTATACTGTTTGCCTGTTCCCGCTCAATCCTCAATCAAAAACAATTCTTCCACGCTCACCTTAAGTAATTTCGCAAGCTTCATCGCTAATTCCAGGGTTGGGTTGTATTTATTGTTTTCGATGGCATTAATGGTCTGCCTGGTAACGCCAAGCTTGGCAGCCAAATCTTCTTGCCTAAAACCCAGCTTTTTTCTAAGCTCTTTAATCCTGTTCTTCATTACTACCTTCCATTCGACGTCTGAAATATAATTGACACGTCCAGAAAACTGCCATTTGAGCGAGAAGCAGGATGATTGGCAACCCTAGCTGGGATGTATTGATATAGTCATATACTGACCATACCAATAAGTATATGACGGTAAATACCCAGGCAATCCTAACACTCTTTAAAGTAATATACATCTCCATTTCATCTGCTTTTTTAATAATAATCATCTCCCTCAAAATGTAAATGTTGTTTTACATTTTGAGTATATATTCATGCCGGTCTAATGTCAATATGTTTTTACATTTTTATTCTTGATGAACAACCATCATTTTGCAGATATTGTTGGTAAACTCTACCGGGTCGTTTATCGGTAATCCCTCTATAAGAAGTGCCTGGTTGTACAGCAACCCGGTATACAGGTTAAGCTTTTCCTTGTCCTTTTCGTAAGCTTCCTGCAATGATTTAAACACCTCATGGTTTACGTTTATCTCCAAGACTTTATCGGCTTTTATCTTCTGGTTATTCGGCATGGCGTTCAATATTTTCTCCATCTCAATGCTGAGTTCACCATCGTTGGCCAAACATACGGGGTGATTTTTTAATCGCTTGGATGCTCTGACATCTTTAACTTTATCCGCTAAAATGTCCTTCATTTGGGCAAAGAGCTCTTTGTTATCTTGCTCGTCTGAAGTGGAGGAATCTTGGTTTTCCTCTGTTTCTATGCCCAGGTCGCTGCCGGATACAGATTTAAATTCCTTCTCCTTATATGTCATCAATACTCGGATGGCAAACTCGTCTACATCATCGGTAAAGTATAGGATTTCATATCCTTTATCCGCTACCAATTCAGTTTGAGGCAGTTTCTCCAGTCTTTCAACGGACTCTCCAGCCGCATAATAGATATATTTTTGTTCTTCCGGCATTCTGGAAACGTATTCATCCAAAGTAACCATTTTTTTCTCTCTTGATGAATAAAACATTAATAGATCCTGCAGGACTCCTTTGTCAATGCCGAAATCGCTGTAAAGTCCGAACTTCAACTGCCTTCCGAATGATTTATAAAACTCTTCATATTTGTCTCGTTCATTATTTAAAATATTGCTCAACTCGTTCTTTATTTTAGTTTTAATGTTTTTAGCTATAAGTTTTAACTGTCTGTCATGCTGTAATATCTCTCTGGATATGTTAAGCGACAGATCTTCTGAATCTACCATTCCTTTCACAAAACTAAAATAATCAGGCAATAGGTCGGCGCATTTATTCATAATTAAAACGCCGTTGGAATATAACTCCAAGCCTTTTTCGTAATCTTTGGTATAGAAATCATAAGGCATTTTCTCAGGGATAAACAAAATGGCATTGTAACTGACGGCACCGTCAACACTGATGTGAAGGTGCTTTATAGGTTTATCAAAGCCATAGCGCTTTTCGGAATAAAAGTTTTCATAATCCTCTTGTTTAAGTTCATTTTTATTCTTTTTCCATATAGGAACCATACTATTTACTGTCTGTTCCTCCGTAAAGTCCTCGAACTCTTTTTCACTGCCTTCTTTCAATCTGTTTAGGGTAATATTCATTTTAATCGGATATCTGATAAAATCGGAATATTTCTTAATGATGGATTTTAGTCTATATTCCTGCAGATAGTCATCGTATTTCTCATCTTCCGTGTTTTCCTTTATCTTAAGTATAATGTCGGTGCCAACCGATTCTTTCTCGCAGGGTTCAATGGTATAACCCTCCGCCCCTTCAGATTCCCACTTGTAAGCTTCGTCGCTGCCAAAGGCTTTGCTTATAACAGTGACATTGTCAGATACCATAAATGCAGAATAAAAACCTACTCCAAACTGGCCGATTATATCGTATCCATCTTGCAGTTCAGTTTCTTTTTTGAACGTCATCGAACCGCTTTGGGCTATAACTCCGAGATTATCATCAAGCTCCTCTTTAGTCATGCCAATACCGGTATCGGAGATTTTCAACATTCTGTTTTCCTTATCAGCGACAATTCTAATGTAGTAGTTATCTTTGTCGAAGCTTAAAGACTCATCCGTTAAGGCTTTGTAATAAATCTTATCGATGGCATCGCTGGCATTAGAAATTAGTTCTCGCAAAAATATTTCTCTATGAGTGTAAATAGAGTTAATCATAAGATCCAGCAGTCTCTTGGACTCTGCTTTAAACTGTTTAATCGCCAAGAAAATCTCTCCTTACATAATAAAAACATCGAAACCGTCGGGTTAGCCTAGTAACAATTTAATGCATTTTTATCAAGAACGCAAAGAGGGGGCTACCCTTTGCGTTCATTGATAAATTTCTGATATTTAGTATTATTCAATGTCAATTTTTAGTTTGTTTTCAATTTGGGCTTGCTTGGGAACCGTAATATTCAGTACTCCTTCTTCAAGCCTGGCTTTAATATTGTCAATTTTTGCGTCCTTTAAATAGATTGCGCGTTGCATTGAGGAGTAACGCCGTTCCCGGTGAATATAGGTTTTTGTCACTTGCTCAGAGTTTTCTTCTCTATTAACCGATATCGTAAGCTTTCCTTCATTGAGTTCAAGATTGATTTCGTCTTTTTTAACCCCGGGCAGCTCTGCTTCAATGTAGTATTCTTTTTCGTTTTCCTGGACATCAACCTTAAAAGTATCAGTACTCAAGCTTCTTCTTGGTGACCTCGTATCGGTAAAAAAGTCATCAAGCATGTTGTAGAATTCTACAAAACCGGTAGGCCTGAAACTCATAATATTCCTGTTGAAAGGTACTAATTCTGCCATGATTAACAACTCCTTCATCTTTATTCTATTTTGGTGTTGTTAGCACTCTCGCCCCGCGAGTGCTAACTCAACTATTATGTTACTCATTTTAAATATTATGTCAATATCTTTTAATATTTTTACTGTCTGACGGCTTTGGGATAGGGGGATAGGTCTCTTGTACCTTCAATTTTATAAATATTTTATACTTGCTTTATGGGCAGTTTATATTTATCCGGCATGATAGTAACAGGAAGTTGCCATGCTTCTAAAATAAATAATTTAAGGAGAACGATGCTATGAAAAAGAAACCCGTCCTAATTGTGCTAAGCCTAGTCCTGGGTTCCTCACTGCTATGCGCCACTGCTTTCGCCAGTTTATCCAGTTCTGCCGGATATGACGTGTACAAAGCAGCCGTGAAGAACCTCGCTCAGGCTGATAGCATGAGCTTCCAGGCCAAAGTATCGGTTCTGGATAATGGTAGTGTTATTCTAAATGCTGACAGCACTGAAAAAATGGATCGCAATGATCGCACTATGAGCAGCACCTCAACCATTATCGCAGGCGACAAGACTCAAAGCAGTGAAGTCTATCACCAGCAAGACCAGACCGTAATTAAAAACAGTGACAGCGATGTGTATAATGTAATAACCAGGGATGGGAGTAAAGCTTCTATCGAAAACAATGGTGATAAAAAAATCGCCCATGAAGCCGTGGCCAAAGATGTGGAAAACATAATCGATCTTATTGCCTCCAACTTTGACGGCAACATTGCCCTGGAGCAGAAGGCCGATGGAAGCCAGGAAGTGACCTTAAATCTGGCGGACGGCCAGATTACCCCGCTGGAAAACGCGGTAGCTTCCTTAATTGTCAAGAATGCCGCCCGGGAAGGCGAGCGTGGTCCTATAGAGGGTGCTCCCACAGGCAATTTAGAAAGCATCATTAAAACCAGCGTGCCTCAATTAGTCGATGCTATCAGTCTTAAAAGTATAGATTTAAAAGCCCATATTGATGCTCAGGGTCAGCTTACCGATCAGACCGCAGCACTCAAGGTCAGTGGCACAGACGCAGCCGGTCAAGCCCATGAAGTGATTGTTAACGTGGAAGTGAACCTTTCCGCTATTAACAGCACTACTCCCGATACCGTCGATTTGACCGGGAAACAGGTCAATACTACTCAAGCCCGGGAGTTCAAAGGTCATTCTCTGGACTAATAGAATCTTCTCACCGGGGATAGGGTTTCAGGAGAACCCTATCCCCCTTTCTAGGAAGGGGTGACGAAATGGAAAAGGTACTGGAAGTAAAAAATCTAACCAAGCTGTACAAAAACCAACGGGGAGTCAAAGACATCAGCTTCGACATCTATAAAGGTGATATTTATGGCTTCCTGGGACCTAATGGAGCAGGCAAGACCACAGTAATGAAAACTATTGTCGGCTTGTGCCGGGCTAATCAGGGTGAAATCAACATTTTCGGGCACAATATCACCGATCAGTTCGAAGCGGCGATTGCCAGGGTGGGCTGCATCATTGAAACTGCCGATGCTTATGAGTACCTCAGTGCTCAAGATAACCTTAAGATCGCCGCCCGTTTTTATGAGAGCGTTGGCATGCCCAGAATCGATGAAGCTCTCGATATTGTGGGTTTGCGTCCTTACATGAATGAGAAGGTCGGCACCTTTTCCCTGGGAATGAAGCAGCGTCTGGGGGTAGCCGCAGCCATCCTATCACGGCCTGATTTACTTATTCTGGATGAACCAACCAACGGTCTGGATATCGAGGGTATGGCCGATATTAGGAATATGATCGTCAATCTGGCCCGCGAGCAGCAAGTCACCTTTTTCGTATCAAGCCATCTAGCTCACGAAATGCAGTTGATGTGCAACCGGGTGGGTATTTTAAATAATGGTTCGTTAATCAAAGAAGGTGCTATCGTCGATATACTTCAACAATACCCTTCACTGGAACAATTTTTTATAGAACAGGCCAAGAACAGCAGGGAGGGTTCTATAGATGAACAGTTTGCAGGCTAATTTCCTAAATGAAACCCATAAGCTCTTTATGAAAAGTAAGGTTGTGGCCTGTTTTGTTGTTGCAGTTATTATTCCGGTGATAATGGCCTTCTTAATAGCACTCCTGCACGATAAAGCTGGCGTATTGGCTGTAGACCCGGCCGGTTTCCCGGTATTTATCCTGGGTGGTTTCACTGCTATTCTCCTGCCCCTGTTCATTTTCATGTGGACGGCAGACAGCTTTGCCGGAGAGGTGGGGGACAATAATTTAAAAATTGTATTGGTGCGTCCTATCAGCAGATTTAAAATTTATCTTTCCAAAATAATGTCGCTGGGATTATCTGCCATCATTCTACTGCTAATCATCTTACTCTCAACCTTCTCAGCCGGATTCTTTCTGGGAGGAAACATCAGCAGTCATCTATCCGGACTGGGAAACGGCATAATAACCTATACCGCAGCGGTGGTTCCCATGCTATCACTGGTGATTTTCGCAGCCTTTATAGCTCAGTTTTTTAAGAGCAGCAGCGGAGCTTTGACAACCTCAATCTTTGTTTATATAGCAGCCCGTTTGCTACCCGTGGTATTTCCCACCAGCTCCAAGGTATTACTTTTTTCCTATACCAACTGGCATGAAATGTGGCTCGGAAACCTGGCATCTCCCGAAAAACTGATATATGCTTTCCTTATCATGTTTTCAAGCTGTATAATATTCTATGCTCTGGGATTTTACCTGTTCGACAATAAGGAACTGTAGCAAAAGGAGAGCGTTATGTCCATAAGGTTAAGGCTGATATTGTCATATCTGGCCATGCTGGTTGTACCGGTGATCCTTACTATAATTGCCGCAACTGTGATCGGCGCGCACTATATAGGCGATGTCTTGGACGTATATCACCTTGATTACCGGCATGGATCGGTAGAACGAATGATCAACGAACAAACGGTAGCCATTGAAAATATTCAGCTGGCCATCGCCAATAACCCCGATCAGCTCATGAATCTCCAATACCTGAAGGATCTCGATAGAAAACTGGCACTTATTAACTCCGGTATAGTCCTGAGGAAGAACAACACTAATATTTATATATCCGGTATGGTTGAGAGCCCTCAGATATTAAAGCAATTGCCGTCTTTTGGTTCCCGTAAAGACCGGGGGTTCATACCCATCGGCAACAACATGATCTCACTGCAACAGTTTGATTTTTATTTCCAGGACGGTAGTCCGGCCAGTCTGTTTATCGTTTCCGATGTAAGTCCATTCGGAAGGATAGGGCATAAATTTCTGGGTTCATTATTACTGGCTATTCTGTTGATTCTAATTGTAACCAATGGGTTATTAACCTATATTGTCTCTCGCAGCATACTCAAGCCCATAGAAGCTTTAGAGAATGCTGCCGGGCAAATCAAGGAAGGCAACCTTAATTTCCAGGTGAAATCCGATTCCAAAGATGAAATTGGCCAGTTATGCCGTACCTTTGAGGAAATGCGCTGTAAGCTGAAGGAATCTATAGAATTGCAGATGCAATATGAGGAGAATCGCAAAGAACTTATATCCAATATATCCCATGATCTAAAGACTCCCATTACAGCCATTAAGGGTTATACCGAAGGCCTCCTTGATGGTGTGCCCGATTCGCCTGAGAAGATAGAAAAGTACATCCAAACGATTCATAATAAAGCAATTGATGTAGATAAACTTATTGATGAACTATTTCTATTTTCTAAATTAGATTTGAAGCGGGAACCATTCAACTTTGAAAAGGTAGAGATAACAAGCTACATGCAAGACATCACCGATGAATTGATGCTTGACCTTAACAAGAATGGGGTAGAGGTAAGATTCTCAACAGACATTGATCCCCCGATCACCATCATCGCGGATCGGGAGAAATTGAAAAGAGTCATTAATAATATCATTGATAATTCAATCAAATATATGGATAAGAGACCCGGTGAAATTGACGTCAGCTTACAGGATGGAATTGACATTGTTACGATAGATATCAAAGACAACGGCCAGGGCATTTCCCAGGAAGCACTAGCCCAGGTTTTTGACAGGTTTTATCGAGCCGACCCATCCAGAAATACAGCTATTCAGGGCAGTGGATTGGGACTTTCCATTGCCCAGCGTATTATTGCCGAACATGGCGGAGTGATGTGGGCCGAAAGTGAGGAAGGCATGGGGACCACTATCTTTTTTACTCTAAAGAAAGGTGTGCAGGTGGTTTGATGAAGAAGATTCTGATTATCGAGGACGACTCCAGCATAGCCGAACTGGAAAGGGACTACATGGAAATAAGCGGTTTCTCCGTAGACATTGAAACAGGCGGCGATACCGGATTACGAACTGCTTTAAAAATGGATTATGATTTAATTATTCTTGACCTAATGCTGCCTAAGGTTGATGGGTTTGAGATATGCCGCCAACTGCGCATTGCCAAAGATATCCCCATCCTAATGGTTTCCGCCAGGAAGGAAGATATAGACAAAATCAGAGGTCTGGGATTAGGCGCCGATGATTATATTATAAAACCGTTTAGCCCGGGAGAATTGGTAGCCAGGGTAAAAGCTCATCTGGCCCGGTATGAAAGATTACGAGGACATAGCGAAGCTAAAAATGAAGAAATAAACATTCGCGGAATGCACATTGATAAGGCTTCTCATCGCGTTTACATAAACGATGGTGAAGTCGCCCTGACAGCCAAAGAATTTGATTTATTGGTCTTATTAGCCTCCAATCCCAACCGGGTTTTCAGCAAGAACGAGCTATTTGAACGAATCTGGGGGATGGATTCCCTAGGCGATATTGCCACTGTAACCGTTCATATCGGCAAACTGCGGGAGAAAATCGAATTAGTCCCGTCCAATCCCCAATATATTGAAACCATCTGGGTAGTGGGCTACCGGTTTAAAATGTAATTTAGAGTCGGCTCATGTTTCACAGTTGACCTATAATGCGCAGCAAGGTCTGCTTACGAGTTAGTGATTCATAAATGTACCGCTCCCAGTCTCGCATGGGTAACACCAACAGCTTGTCTCGCGGTTCAAGGGGCACCTCGCTAATTCGCATCCGTGCTCAGTAGCGAGCTCACGCCATCCGTGGCGTTCGCCCCCTTTCACTCGCTCGCCTTCGCTGGGTGTTACTAGCATGCTTCGCCAACGTCCGCTTGTACATTTATGAATCACTAACTCGGCAGAGGGACAGTGGAGACGGTTCTTATAGTCCCTCTCAACCTTTGCACTTGACTTAAGGCGAGCGTGACGCTTTGTCCAGCCGTGAAGGAAAGGCGGGCTAAACCGGATACACGATTCAAAAATCAGCAAATTGCTTACAGATAAAGCATACTCATCTGTTTAACTTGAGACCGGCTGAACATATGGGCAACGCGTTACGATTGTCTTGAGTCAAGCAACAAACATATTCGTTTCTTTGCTGCGCAGTATCCTTATACTATGCAGTTTGATTTTAATAATAGAAACCCCAAGGTAAGAATTTACTTAGCCTCGGGGTTTTCATTTTTTAAGAGTTCAATTTAGCTGCAGCAAGATCCTCCTTGATCCATATGCTTTCCAAACTTGGCCATTACTTCAGGTATCATAGCAGTCAATTTTTCAACGCAGCCTTTCTGCGCCAATGAGTACACGGTAACTTCATTGTCCTGCATAACAATCAGAGCAGTCGGAGCAAGTTGAACCCCGGCGCCTGCACCGGAACCCTTACCACCGCAATTATTGGCTTCGCTGCCTTCACCGCTGCCTGTTCCAAAGCCAAATCGGACCGTAAGCAGAGGTATAACCTTGGTGTTTCCATTAATAATCGGCTCTCCTACAATGGTCTTGGAATTCATCACATCACCTAACTGGGAAACAATGGTTTCAACATTTTCTTTAAGCATGACTGAATACCTCCTTGCGTTTTATTTTATTTTTTATTAATGACAACCATATTTTTCTAACAGGCTTCTTAAGAATAAAACTTATACATAATCCAACCAGCTGTAAGGGTATTATTTTCCCCTGGCAGTCCAATTTAATATCCAGAACCGCTTCGCCAAAATCAGGTTTAAGCCCTGCCAACATATTATCACTGTCCAGACAAGCCAGCATGCCAACCATTAACCCGGTCAGAGACGGGTCATCGAATCCAAATTTTCCCGCTAGCCGTAAGTTTAAATGCAGCCCTTTTATAATATTAAGAGCAAAACTATAAAGTACAACGGCTAATTGTCTATCAATAAAGCTACTAAGGGTTTTCCAGCTCATGCCCTTATTGCCTTTAGGATTTGCTTTCTTTTCCTTTTTTGAGGAAGAAGGCGAAGTACGCTTACCTCCTGGCGATATAGTAATTCCTAAAACAGTAAGGCCAGAAATCGTCTGCGCTTGAGGTACTATAATCTCCAATTTCAGCAAGCCCCAGGCCCATTTGATACGTCCTCGGATTGACTGGCTGGCACCGACCTCCCCTTTAATATCAAATTGCCAGGGCAATGAGAGCAATATAAGCATTAAGAGAATGACAGTTAATAAAAACATGGAAATATGATTCACCGGTCACCCCCCTTGCTTTTACCGACCCGTGAGGCCAGGAATCTTGCCATAGCAGCGGACATTGACAATACTTCGGGTATCTGCTTGCGAGTAGCCCTACCGAGTTTGGACAGGGTTTCCACCCCCGGAATGTAGCTGGCACCCAGTAGAGCGGGTTGCCAGACCTGCCGCTGGGTTTCCCAGAAGCCCCGCCCGGAGTCCTCACTTATTCGGGGCACATTCTTAACGGAACTAATTATTCGCTGACGCAGATAAATAAGTTCCGGCGGCGGAGTGATTTCCTCTGCGGCACCCAATTCGAGCCAGAATAACTTCAGCCGGGTTAATTCCTGACGGCACAACGAACACTGACCCAGATGTTGTTCTAATTGTTGTTTTTCTCCTCTATCCAGTTCTCCGTCCAGATATGACTGAAGTTTATCCGAATCACAGGTCATTTCGACACCTCCCATCCGTAAAACTGGGATAGCTCTTGTCGCAGATGCTTACGGGCACGAAAGAGATAGGTTTTAACACTTCCGAGAGGGAGTCCGGTTGCATCCGCGATATCCTGGTAACTCATTTCTTCCTGATGGCGAAGATATATCACCATTCTGTAAATAGGTGGCAAACGCCCTGTGGCCTCCTGAAGAATACGACGTGTATCCCGCCATTCCACTTCCTGGTGAAGATCGTCCGGACCGGCCAAGGTGTCCCGTAAAACGGTCTTTTCTCCCGGAAGTTCATGTTCCAGAGATACTCCCGGAGGTGCTTTTTTTTTCAAAAAAGCAATGTATGCATTAATAGTTACTTGTCGCAACCACGGTACGAAAGGTTTATGGAGCTGAAAGCCATTTAACCCATTTAGAATTTTAATAAAGGTTTCCTGAGTCAAATCCAGGGCATCTTCCCGGTGCCGGGTTAAACTGTAGCTGAGCTTGTATACATAGCTTTCGTAACGGGTCAGAAGTTCCCTATAAGCCTCTTCCCGGCCTTCACGGCACCATATAATTACCTGGCGATCATCTATTGGCATTGAGGGGCCCCCTCTCTCGGCCATATTATCTATTACCATATTTGGAGGCAAAAAGTTTCAAAGTATTTGATATTTTAATTTTATACCTTTAGGTGTACTGTTTTTAAAATGATATAATGAATTTTAATGGCATTTTGCCAAATAATACATTATAGTTCCTCGGAACGTGAGTCGACGTTTTCATTAAGCGGAGGTAAATATGAACGATTTAGCTATTAAGATCACAACTCTAGTTAAGACTTACGGCGAACTTGTAGCGGTGGACCGGCTTGATTTTGAAGTGAAACGGGGCGAATGCTTTGGCTTACTGGGCCCCAACGGTGCCGGCAAGACCACCACCATGAAAATTATTTATGGAAAAGCAGAAGCCGATCAAATACCGGATACATCAATCGATGTTTTTGGATTCCATCCCCATCGTGATGCACTAACCATTAAGGCCTTTTCAGGCATTGTCCCCCAACAGGATAATCTCGACAGCAATCTTAATGTCACCGATAATTTGTTGGTTTATTCACGTTTTTACGGGATGAATAAACGCGAAGCTCTTAAACGGATAGCGGAATTATTGGATTTTATGGAGCTGCAGGAAAAAGCCCAAGTGAAGATAGGTGAACTCTCAGGCGGTATGCAAAGAAGACTGACTATAGCCCGGGCCCTTATTAATAAACCCAGGTTGCTAATTCTGGATGAGCCCACCACCGGTTTAGATCCCCAGGTTCGGCATTTGATCTGGAATAAAATTCGCGAGTTGCGAGAAATGGGGGTCACCGTGCTTTTGACTACTCATTACATGGAAGAAGCGTTTCAAATCTGTGACCGTATAATCATTATGGATAAAGGCAAAAAAATACTGGAAGGTCTGCCTCACCAGCTGCTTTCATCCCATCTGGAATCATTCGTTATGGTGATATATGGAGTTAGCGATGAGACACTAAACGGCTCAATTTTAACTGATGGCAACGGGATTAGATATGAATCTTATCAGGACACCTGGTATGCATACAGCAATTTCCCGGAAAGACTGTCGGCTCTGGCGGAATCGCTGAATATCAGTCATTACCATGTTCGTCAGTCCAACTTGGAGGATTTATTTTTAAAAGTTACCGGGAGGGGTTTAAATGAATTACAGTAACGATTACCGGCCTCCTTCTCTGCGGCAAAGAATCGTCAGTGTGTGGTACCGTCATGAAAGGGTATATAATTCTAATTTTATCAGCAATGCATTTCCTCCGTTTTTGGAACCGCTTATCCTTCTGGGGGGCCTTGGAATCGGCTTTGGCGCCTATATTCAAACCATGGGGTCTATGAACTACATTTTGTTCCTAGCCAGCGGGATTATTGTGACCAGTTCTATGTATACTGCCGCCTTTGAATGTACCTATGGAACCTTTATACGTCTTGAATTCGACAAGGTATACGATGGCATGCTGGGCGCTCCGTTATCTCCCCATAACCTTATCGTAGGGGAAATACTGTTTGCCGGTACGAAAGGCTGGCTGTTTTCAATGGCAGTTCTGGTAGTGACCTGGCTGACAGGTATAATAAGCTATCCCGGGAGTGTTATAGCCTCGCTGGTTGGGTTTATCTGTGGGATTATGTTTGGGACCTTATCGATGTGGATTACATCTTTTGTAAAGAATATAAATCATTTTAATTTTTACTTTACGGGATTGCTATCTCCCATGTTTTTCTTCTCCGGAGCGGTTTTCCCGTTGGAAAACCTGCCCACAGGCATGCAATGGGCGGCCGAAGCTATCCCTCTGACTCATGTAGTCAGAATGGCCCGGGCTTTCTGCGTCCCCGATCAGCTGGGCTGGTATTTGATGACGGATTTAGGGTATTGTACGGTATTTATCATGATAACTGGTTGGCTGGCAATTCGCGGTTTGAAAAAGAGGATGATCGATTAGTAATAAATACAGTTGAATAAATCTTCGGCTTCCATTGAGATTACGCTGGCGGCTATCTCTTCTTTTACCTCCTGGAGCCTCTTGGCTTCCTCTTTACTGAGTGGCCTGTCCATAGCAATCCTTAGTAAGTAGGTAAACTCTTCCGGGATCAGCCCCATCTTCAGCGCCAATCCCAGCTTAACATCACCATAGCTCAACTCAAAATAGAATTTACCGCCATCAGGATTCTGGGGCGCCTCAATATCGCGTCCCAAAGCAATATCTGCATTCATATTACCCCTGGTTCGGGCACGGGTTGCCATTTCCACCGCATCAAGTACTCCCATCGCACTTTCTCCTAATCCGGAAGCAAAGCCGATCTTTTTACGGGAGGGTATCTCTCCACCGGGAAGAAGTTTGGAAAAGCCCAATTCCAATACTTTGAATGCTATTGCCACTCCTCCAATATGGAAACGACCGGCATACTTTATCATATCTTCATAAGATATTTCCAGAAGTGTATCCCGGTCTTTGACTTTAATATTTGCAGTCACTAGATTAAATCTCCTTACAACTTAGCCTCTATCCTTAACAGTATTAGGTGCCAATTCCAATTTGGATGTCGTGGGGGGCAACTCAATTTGGTTGGCATTGTCACCCATCTCCAAAGCGCCGATGGAAATCCCCCGGCTGTGGCGGGTATGAGCCCAGTCCGACTGGTTGCTATGGTTGATAAGTCCCCACAGGGTAACCGGGAACCAGGTAAATCCATAAATCGGATAAGTTATATAGTAGAAGTAGGCACTACGGGGAGCACCCTCCAGAACCAGACCCAGCATGGGATAGCAGTATCCCAAAACACCCCAGATGAACCATGCCCAGCCTGGCAGCAGTTCAGTTATCGGGGAAGCATAAATCGGCTGATCAAAAAACATCGCCACAAAAGTAATAACGAAATTAAACAGTATTGTCATTATAAGAATGGGTTGAAACAGATATATGGCTCCATCAATGGGATACCACTTCTTTTCGGCGATGCCTTTCTTTATCAGGGGTACCATATAGCGGAAACACACGTCCCAGTGACCCTGCAGCCAGCGGGTGCGCTGCCGCCAGGTCTGGGAGAAATTGACCGGTTTTTCATCGTACACCTTACAGTCGTGCGCCCAGGAGGTTTTAATGCCATTCAGCAACAGCTTCATGGTGAATTCCAGGTCCTCAGTCAAACAGGTAGCTCCCCAGCCGTATTCTTTCAACAGGTTATATTCCAGGCACACACCTGTGCCGCCCAGAGCGTTGGATATTCCCAGATTGTAACGGGCCAACTGCCACATGCGGTTCATAGACCAGTAAGCGGTGGCATAACAAGCTGTAACCCAGGAATCATTAGGATTCTTGGTATCCAAATAGCCTTGTATGGAACGATATCCCTGTTTCAGTTTGGAGTTCATTTCTAATAAGAAGTTGGAAGAAACCACGTTATCGGCATCAAATAAACAGATAGCATCATATTTTTGCTCTTCCATATTAAACAGCTTTTCAAACATCCATTCCAGGGCAAAACCCTTACCCTTCTGAGGAGAAGTACGTTCAAATACGTTAACTTTTTCCCGGCGGGCTACTGCCGCAGTATTATCGGTACAGTTGTCAGCAATAACGAATATATCAAAAAGCTCGGTCGGATAATTAAGCTTTTTTAAACTTTCCAAATGATAACGGATAACCGACTCTTCATTGTGAGCGGCAGTAATGAGAGCAAATCGCTTCTCCGGGACATAATCTTTTTCTTCCTCGAACTTGCGCCAGCCAAAAAAGGATACGAAATAATAGTAAAGCAATACTATCAGGATTAAGCCTTCCGATAAGGTAACTAAAACAGTAAGGATGTAAAACGGCAACGACTCGTACAAAACCTAAGACTCCTTCCGTATGATATTTTTAGGAGTTTGTCCTTAAATAAAACCTATTCTGCAAAGCTGAATAATATGATTGCGTTGTAGGACTTTTTCTGTATAACCTTAATCACTTTACCAGAAATTGCTGGGGCTTTCAAGCCATTTCTTAGAGTAGAAACCGCTGCATCAACCGGTACCGCAATTTACCAGGCCATCCACGAAGCTGAACAGATCCTGCATTCTGCCGCGCCAGTCAGGGCTATAGGGGCTATTTCCACGGTCAATCAAGCAATTCTCCACTAAAAAGGTTTTCATACCAATCTCCCCAGCGGCCAGATCTTCACCAGTATCGTTACCCACCATCAGACAGGCCGTGGGTGGCGTGTCTATCTTATCAGCTATTTCCTTATAATATTGCGGAAAGGGCTTGCAGTAATGCATATTTTCATAACTGGTAACCAGGTTGTATGGAAACTGACCTATACCGGCCCATTCTAAACGGCTTTGAATGGCAGTGCGGGGAAAAACGGCATTAGTGGCAATCACTATTTTATAACCGCTTTCAAAAGCTTTAGTCATCATTTCCGGTATACCCGGGAAAGGCTGACAATACTGGCTCAGTCGCGGAAAGCCGCTACGATAAAACTCATCAAAGAAATCTCTCATTTTTCGCTCATCAACTTCCATATGGCTGAAAAAGTGCCGCATAAACTTTTCTTCATTATTTTTCTCAGATTTATTATCGTTTATCATAATATCCGTAGATTTGAGGATTTGATTCACCAGCCTTCCGGCAGCCACAATGCCTTGGGATTGCGCCATTCTTCCCATTTCCTTAAAATACCTGGACAGGAAATATTCCATATCGATATCCAGTAAGGTACCGTCCAAATCGAATAAGATTGCTTCCAGCATAGTAAGTATTCTCCCACAACAGTTTTTTCTGATTATAACACCCAGTTAGTGTATTTACTTCATTGATCTAAACAAAAATGTTGACATCTTTTTGGGTCTCACGTTACGCTTATAGTAAGAATAGGTAATTATACAGATAAATATGGATTTTACTTATGACTATTAGCCCATTTTTCGATAACATAATTAAGTTAAACAGAATATTATATGATAATCATCAGGCATCATGACTAAGTATTTTTGCTTGGAGGTGGACATTATGTTAGGGGTAACATTTAATGAGCTTTCCAATAGCCTTAATAGTAATTTTAATGAAACTCAGGTCTTCGGCTTAAGTGAACGTACCCTTTTTATAATTGTTTTCGTAGCTATTATTGCCCTGATTGTGTTTTTCCGCTGGTACTCGGATCAAGACAAAAAGGCTCAGCGCCGGTCCTATGAATCGTATCAAGAACGTAAAAAAATGGCTTCGGGTGCGTCTGCCGGGCAGCAGCATAATCGCAAATGGTTTCGCTTGCGTACCAGGGCGCCATTCCGGTGGATTACCAGCGAGGAGCTGGCAAAAAGAATTAAAGAAAAAGACTATCATCAGGATCACCTGGTAGATATTAGCGGGGATGGGCTGTGTTTTTCGACTGCCCATAGTCTTAATATCAATGATGATCTTAATTTCTTTCTGGATGCCGGCGACGGTCAGCTTCTATCTATGAACGGACATGTGGTAAGAATAGTAGATAAGGCTGAAGAAGAAGAAGATATGCATATGTTTGATGTCTCGGTTAAATTCAATTATCTTCTACCGGGTGAACGCGATAAGATTGTGGCCTGGATATTGCAGCGCCAGCGTGATGGAATACAAACCGGAGACAAAGAAGCTGCTCCGGCCCTTTCCTTTGCCCCATTCCCTTCATCCGGAGCAGCGGAGGGGGCTTCCCAGGAAAATGCGGAAAATCACAGTGAGGATCAGTAACACGAATTACTCTAATATATTTTAAACCCCTTATCCGTTTCCAAGCGGATAAGGGGTTTATTTCGAGGATATTATAATCATTCATTTTGGTATCGGTATTGCACGATGCAAATTTTATGGCTCTTCCACGTATATGTCGAGTACTTGGGTAGCTCCATGCCAGGAAGTATCAATAATCTCATAATCCGTATCATCTATTCTGACTTCTGCCCCAATCAATTCGTATTGGGTGTCATTGTAAGTGAAATGGGCGGGATCGGATATGAATATCTGAGAAAAAGTCAACCATTTGCTATCGGCATAAATAGTAGCGTCGCTGCTGTCATCCCGGATTATGCTATCACCTTCGAAGAACACCACCTCCTCGGGCTGGCTGCTCAGTGCAGAATCAGTTATATCTCCAGTATCAATGATGGTTGCCTCTTCATCGGAATCGTATTCAATTTCATCAATCTCGTAGACTTTATTGTCCACCTGACAGGTGATATCAGAATTAACTTTGTACTGCTTAGTCCCTATGCGTATCACGTTGCGCTTCACTACAATAACCTGATCCATGCCATACATGGAAGCCCCTTTTATGATCTTAACACTGTCCGCATCTTTATATTCGTCATCCACAATAACCCATTCCTGACTGCTGCTCTCACCGCAATAGAAAATCAATTTGGCCTGGTTGACCTGCAGTGATTTAATTTTGTACTTCATATCGTCAACCACCATGCTAATTTTACTGTATGGATATACCTCCTTTTCATCGCCTTTAAAATTGCCCGAGGCATCAATGGTAACTTCGGAAAGGGCATATTTTTTGCTTCCTAACAGGAAGTCTACATCGTCAATAGTATCAAGATCCAGGCTTGTATTGTCGTCAACCAAAATGGCCACAATGTCGGAAATACCCAGTTGTTCCAATACCACCGGGTCGGTAGCCTCCAGATTCATGACCGCATCTGCCTCGGACAAATCGATTTTCTTAATGTCATAATAATCGTGTTTCCTGTTTGAATCTGAACTTTGGACCGCAATGGAAATCTTATCGGTGCCCAGATTATAATTGTGCCCAGCGATATTCACCTTATTTATGTCCACAATTCCCATATCCGAGAGGTAATAACCTTCGTCGGTGGATTTAATATATAGACTGACGTAGTCGCTGGTATAGGTATAATCGTCCACTGTAAACTTATGGACTTTACGATAGCCAGGCGAAACCACCAGTTTATCTCCCTCTACGGCCAGTTGCTCAATACTGTATCGTTTATTGTTGATACAGATATCTGGGTTTTTACTGCTGCTATTAAGGTCAAATGTATAACTGCCGCCATTAATGCTTATTTTGGTGCTGTCGGCGACAATGGATTTAACGGGTACATCTATGTAATTGACTGTAAACGATATTGAAACACTGCCAATTGTGTACTGTTCGGTACCCATGCTTATCTTTGTAATATTAACATTGCCGTTGGTAGTGGCCGGCGTTGTGGTTGAACCGGGGACGGCTGGGACTTTACCCTCTTGAACCAGATATTTATATATGACGGTAAAGGCCTGAGCTCTGGTCATTTCGGCAAAGGGTTCAAAATTTCCGTTGGAGTATCCTGACATTAGCCCTAGATCAGAGGCCGTCTTGATGTAGCCCAGATACTGGCTGGCTTGCAGCTTATCTGTGTCCTTATAAGAAGGCATCCCGTTGGTGGGCAGCTTACCCAGAGCCCGCACCATCATGGCACAGGCCTCGCTACGTTTAATTGCTCCTTTGGGCACCAAACCCGTCGGATACTCACCCGGTACTAGAATACCAAGCTTAACCGCTTCATTTATTGAGGCTATGGCCCAGCTACCGCTGGTATCACTGAAGCTGCTGGTGGCAGTGTCTGTGGGAGTAATTCCCATCGCTCTGATTAACAGGCTCGTAAATGCCTCTCTGGTCATGATATCATCCGGTTTAATGGTTCCATCCGGATTACCTTGGATATAGCCAAGAGAGGCCAGTTGATTGACATAATCTTTGGACCAGTGGTCCTTGAGATCGGGAAAAGTCTGATCGGCTGCCAGGCATGTAGCGCTACCTAATAACATCAAAATTAATAAAAATATGAATAAATAACTTCCTATATTTTTCCGCATACCCTTTGCTCCTTTAACAGTTATTAATATTATTGTCATCAATTCCGATACAATGGGAATTGATATCTGACATATCATATGATCCTTGACCAATCCATTTGGTTAATTATAACATGTCAACTCCAAAAAAAGTCAACAAATGAGCAGCTGGAAATCCGTTTTTCCCATTTGGCGGGCTTAATGCAGCAAATAAGCCCTGATCGTTCTTGAATTTAATTGGTTGACATATAGTACGCATACCAACTATAGTTTGCTTAGAGGCTAAAAATAAAGGAGGGGGCTTAATGGATTTCAGGTTGACCGAGGAACAGGAACTTATCAGAAGTAACATGCGGGAGTTTGCCTTAAAGTACGTGGAGCCCATAGCGGTAGAACTTGATGAGACAGCCCGTTACCCGCGGGAGGTTATCGAGAAGCTCGCTGAGGGCGGCTGGATGGGAATGCCCTTTCCAGTCGAGTATGGTGGTCAGGGAACTGATTATCTGACCTATGGTATAGCCGTTGAAGAGTTGTCGCGTTCTTGTGCGGCTACGGGCTTTACTATGTCAGTTCATACCAGTCTGGCTCTTATGCCCATTTATAATTTTGGCAGCGAAGATCAAAAGAAGAAATATCTAACCCCACTGGCCAAAGGTGAACACATCGGGGCTTTTGCCCTGACTGAACCGGGCGCGGGTACTGATGTGGGCGCTGCCACAACCACTGCGGTTCTTGATGGAGATGAATATGTTTTAAACGGCACCAAGACATTTTGTTCCAACGGACCGGTTGCCGATACTTTTGTTACCTTTGCCTGGACTGACAAATCCGCTGGCCCAAAAGGGATGAGCTCTTTTATTGTATCGAAGGGTACTCCTGGGCTGACAATCGGTAGTCACATGATGAAGATGGGAATCCGGGCTTCTCAGACTTCGGAGATCATTTTCAAGGACTGTCGCATACCCAAAGCCAATCTGCTGGGCAGTGAAGGCAGCGGTATGAAAATAGCCATGAATTGCTTTGACCATGGCCGGATCGGAATCGCCGCCCAATCGGTAGGCATCATTCAGGCGGCTCTGGATGAATCCATCAGCTATTCTAAGCAGCGAATCCAATTTGGTAAACCAATTTCCAAAAATCAAGCCGTTCAATGGTGGATCGTTGACATGGCAACTGAACTCAGTGCCGCCAGGTTTCTAACCTATCATGCCGCCTCGCTGAAGGATCAGGGGCAGGCCTTTACCAAAGAAGCTTCTATGGCCAAATTGTTCTGTGCCGAAGCCGCCATGAAACACACCGTCAAGGCAGTGCAGATCCACGGTGGTTATGGCTATATAAAAGGGGTCAAGGTGGAACGATTAATGCGTGATGCCAAGATAACTGAAATTTATGAGGGCAGTTCTGAGGCTCAACGTATGGTTATTGCCGGAAACATTCTGCGGTAGAGCAAGAAATTTACTGTATTAGAAGAGGGATAGGGGGTTTCTCCCTGTCCCTCAGACCGTCAAAGGAAGCACCCTTGCGGGCACACTGATGTTCGCTTCTCTATTGGTGAGCGAAGCGAACATCAGTGTGCCCGCAAGGGTGCTTCCTTTGCTCGCTCTGGTAGCTTGTCGGCTTTTATGAAAATTTCATTGGCCCTACAGATATATAATCGGCTTCATAAGGCTTCAAGCTAGAATACTACCTCAGTTCGGTAGGTACTATGGCATCAATCAACCCGATAGCGAAGGCTGCCAGTAGACTTCCCAGAATGGAAACGCTGAGATAAGCCGGAATTGTAAACTGTGCCAGGTAAATCACTACGGCGGCAATTACAAAGCCTACCAGACCTCGACTGCGAGGTGAAACCCGGTCTCCCAGCAACTTCTCAATCACATATCCGAGCAGGGCTATTACCGCAGCGGCAATCAGTGCCCCCCAAAAACCAGAGACCTCAATTCCCGGAACCAGATATCCTACCAACATCAGAACCAGGGCGGAAACGACGAAACGAACCGCAGTATGAATCATCAGCTTTAGTTCCCTCCTTACATAATAGAATATTTATTTTTCTCTATCTATTTTGCTTAAAATTATTAATTTTATGCGATTCTATATATTGTACTCTGTTTGCTCCAAGTCAAAAAAACTAAATCTTCTTCTACAGAAGAAATGATTCTACTCGTTTACCATAATCAGGTTATAATTAAAAAAGCTAATTTTGTATCGGGGAGAGACGCGACTGTGCGCATTGGCATTGATATTGACAATACTATCACCAATACTCGGGAAGTAATTATGGCTTACGTGTGTAAATTTGATCAAGAAAATGGTTTTAAGACTGAGGTGGATCTATCCCATTATAGCCTGGAAAAATCCTTAATGTGGGATGAGCTACTCATTAAACGCTTTCTAAATACCTATTTGACAGATATATATACCTATGTAATCCCAAAACCTCATGCGCTTGAGGTAATAGATGAGTTGCATCGCAACCATTCTATCATCCTTATTACTTCACGCAACCAACGGGATGAGTCTATCACCGAAGCTACCCTGAAATGGCTTTCCAAGTATAATTTGGAATACGATAAATTAGTTATGAACAAAACCGATAATATGCATCATTTTAGCAAACTGGCCGACTGCCTTGAAAACCAAATCGATATAATGATCGAAGACCATCATGATCTATCGCTGGAATTGAGCGAGCACATGCCGGTCTTGATGTTTGATCATCCTTATAATGCCCATCTGAATGTAAAAAATATAATCAGAGTGAAAAGTTGGTTGGAAGTAAAAACAATTATCAAAACTTACCAAAAGTAATCCGGCCGAAAAATATCCCGACAATCCTTACTTTTCCAATAATTCCACTCCTCAATAATATATTCCATTATTTTCTGCCATGATTTACCAGGGTATGTTTACCTATGGCTGCAAACTCAGGATACTCCGTCCATTAACGCCTTTCAGCAACCAATAAAGATGTGAATGCCCATATTTACCAAAAGGTAGTATAAAATAATTGTCGAATTGTGTAATAAAGGAGGCGCAAATAAGATTTTTTGGAGGTAACTATGAAAAAAAGTACGCAAGTAAAAAATAGAATAGTTGTAATTTTCTTATTCCTGACTTTAGAAAGGAGGAACTGATGTTAACATTACGTTGCAAGCAATTGTTTCTTGGGGGTATATTAGCCTTACTTATAGCCGTTATAATACCTTTGCCGGCTCAGGCCAGTAATTATGGTACACAAGATCTAATCTTGGGCAGCCGTGGTTCAGCCGTAAGTCAGTTGCAGGAAGATCTTACCGGCTTAGGCTTTAATACACATGGTATTGATGGATGGTTTGGTTCAAAAACTAATGATGCTGTATTGAATTTTCAAAAATCCCAAGGACTAAAAGTGGATGGCATTGTTGGTGCGAAAACCAAGGCAGCACTGAATGCCGTATTAATAGGGACTGGGTCGTCATCCCCGGGATCAGCCACACCACCTGCTGCTACAAGCACGTACACGTCAAGTAATAGCCATTATAATAGTCACGAGAAACCAATCGTAGATTCCCTGCGCGCCAGTTATGACGGCAGTCTGGCTCAAGCTCTGGTGGGACGCGCCGTATGGTATATGGAATACGGCTTCATGAAGTACGGGCATTCAAAATATGCGTCTACCGGATACATCGATTGCTCCAACTTTGTATCGCTGGTTTACAAAGACTTCGGATATTCCATTACCTCAGCGGCAAAAAATTATAACACAGTCGGAGTCAAGGTGGAAGGTGTCTATGCCCAAAAAATCCCTGGGTCCTCCAAATACACCCTGGTAGGGGTTGATAAACTAAAACCGGGTGATATATTTACATTTTGGAACTCTGATGCGCCAGCCGGAACCCATATCGGTCATGTTGCCATATATATGGGGGTAATAAATGGTAAACCTTGTATCATCAATACCTGCAAGGATAATCCCACTGCAATAGGAATCATTGATAGTTTTTCCTACTGGTATGGTTCCAGTTTGATTGAAGTACGGCGGTTATTACCGAGCGGCGCATATGTACCGGGCGGCAAAATAAATGACCTGGGACCGGTTATTCCTGCCAAATATCAAATTAATCCGGATAGGCCTATCATCATGCCGGAAAACCTTCCCACCGGCTTCTAATGCTCTGTAGTTAATATTTGCGTCTCCTTAAATTGAACCCTTCCCATGTGCCTCACGGGAAGGGTTCATCTTGCCGTGCAGTTATGTTTACGATTATGTATTTTTGAAAGGCGATTGGAAAAAACTATGTTGAAACCATTGAGAATTACACTTTCTTTGCAGAGATGGGCGTATTCCATCCTCACCTTTGAGTCATGTGCTTTCAAATATAATTTATATATTTTTAATATTTGCTTTAGGTTTACTTCATATTTAATTTATCTGCAATTTATAATCGCCTGTCATCATATTAATAGATGTTTTTAAGGGGAGGTGTATCGGTGAATTATTCGGAAGCGGGTCCAAGCACATATGGTACCACCGCCAGATTATTCCTCGCTACCACCAGTCCCTTGCAAAAACTGGTTGACCAACCGATTGAAGTGGTACATAGCTCATGCAATCATGCTGCAATTCAAATCCTTAAGAATGACGGTTGGACTAAAGAAGGAAATCTGCTGGCAAAATATCTGGAACATATCAATGATGGGGCGAGCTGGGCGGATAAGGACTGGAAGAATATTAGCCACTATTACAACCCGCTTACAGGTCTGGGATTGCGTGGGTGGCCCTCTGCACCGGAGGAATGCAGTCGATACTTTATGCTGGCTCAAAGCTGCTTTAAGCGCCTGTATTTTGAGGAGGCTTTTTTTTATCTTGGCGCAGCAGTCCATCTGGTTCAAGATCTGTGTGTACCCTATCACTCTCACAATGTAGTTTTGTCAGGCCATCATCGCTATGAAAAATGGGCGGAAAATCATGTGGAAGATTACCAGGTCTTTTCCGGCGGCCTGTACCAGTGCAAGCTGCAAAATCCCGGGGAATGGGTTCATCTCAATGCCCGTACATCATATGATTTATTTTCGTTAGTGAAGGATAGTTCCGTCAAAGCTTATCATTTGGCCACCGGACTTATGCTTCCCTTAACCCAACGAACTACCGCTGGGTTTTTTCACTATTTTCTTGACCAAAGCTTTATCCCGGTTAACAACTAGAGCGTTATATTTTGCATAAACTGTTTTAAGCAATTTAGATTTAAAAGGAGTTGGGTGTATGAGAAATCTGCGGGTACTGGTTTTTTCCGCCACTTTCGGTGCCGGCCACATTCGTGCGGCTGAAGCCTTAATAGATACTATTATTATGGCAAACCCCGACGCCGAGATAGCTCATCTGGATTGCTGGGCTATTATAAATCAAAAATTTAATTCTCTGATAGCAGATATATATATAGAAATGATTAAGCATACGCCCAAGCTGTGGGGGAAGTTTTACTATGGTACGGCCTCTATTCCGGCGGATTCAATTATACAGCGGTTATTCAATAATGCGGGACAACATAAATATTTACAGCATATCCGTTCATTTCAACCTGATATAATAATCTGCACTTATCCCACCGTGGCCGGAGTATTGGCTCAATTGAGACTTAAAAAAGTGCTGACCACCCCACTTGTGGCTGTAGTTACCGATTACGCCGTTCATAACCAGTGGATTCATTCCGGCGTCGACTTGTATATCGTCGGCTACCGGGATATCTGCGAAGGTTTTATATCCAGGGGCATAGATCCAAAACGCATAAAAGTAACCGGTATTCCTGTAAATCAAAATTTTGAACGCCACATGGATCGCTACCAGGTTAGAACCAACCTGGGGCTGCTACCTCACAATCCTACCTTTTTACTTATGGGTGGAGCTTACGGAGTGCTGAGCGATCTTAAAGCATTGTGTAAGACTCTGGCTAATTCGGAATTACCGTCCCAGCTGATAGTGGTATGCGGGCAGGATGATAATCTGTACGAGTCTCTTGATGATATAGTTGCCCAAGCACGCAATCCCGTGCTGCGCTTTGGTTTTGTTCATAATGTTGATGAATTAATGAGTGCTGCCGATATAATAATTACCAAAGCCGGAGGTTTAACCGTTTCTGAAGCTTTAACCAAACGTCTGCCTATAGTAGTCTTCAAACCAATTCCCGGCCAGGAAACGGAAAATGCTTTATTTCTAGAGAAGATAGGCGCCGGGCGCACTGCCCATAATCAAGAGGAACTGGAAAATATATTGTTCTATCTCCTTAAGCACCCCGAGGATATGGAAATCATGCGGCAATCGGCAGCTAACGCTCTACCTGGACGAGCGGCTGAACAGGCCGCACGATATATTTTAGAGCTGGCGGGAGAAGCCGGCCATGAAGTAAAAGCGGGGTGATACGGTGGCCCCTTTACTTGTCCTGGCTTTATTAGAATTTGCCCGCGGGGCTCTTACCATAAGTCTAATTCCATTATACGGGCAGTTGGTAGGCGGATATAATCTGGTTGCTATCGGAACGGCGATTTCCTTATTATATTTTATGGATAATTTCTTTCGCATTCCGGCTGGATGGCTGATTGACCGCGTCAGTGGCCGGTGGCTTATATCCTCCGGCATTATCCTGTCTGCTGCCGGTACCTATCTTATTTATGCTCATTGGAATGTCAGCTTTTTTATATTAGGAGCCGGGTTGTTCGGCTTGGGTCTTGCCCCGCTGTGGCCGGCAGTTATATCCGGCATAGCCGCTCAAAATCCTTTACAAAATATTGGTGAAGCGCTCAGCAAGGTTTTTATAGCCTGGTTGATAGGATCAGGGGCTGGGATGGTAGTCATCAACTACATAATTGGGCAATCATATATTTATGCTTTTGCTTTAATCTGTGGCGTCCTGGCCATGGCATTAATATTGGATCTAAGCGGTGGATCGCCTCCGGTTCTTATTGATTCAACATTATCAACTTCCCGCTTCCTCAAAGAATTAGGAAAAGATCTGCTCTCATTATGGGTACTCTACCCGGGGATGTTCGTTCAAACCATGGCAATTGGTGTCCTAACCCCCGTTATTGCCATATATTCAAGGACGGTTTTCGGTTTTAGCGCCGAACAATTTGCCCTCTTTCTAATTGGGAGCGGGGTCTTTACCGTTGCACTGCTGCTTCCGGCGGGGAAAGCGGCCGATCGCTGGGGAATCAAGCGCCCGCTTATCGTCGGATTTTTTTTAGCCACAGTAGGTCTAATACTTCTTCCGCTGCAGAAAGTGGTCACCTATGCTCTGCTGGTCGGGGCACTGATCGGTGTCGCCTATGCTCTAATACTCCCGGCCTGGAACGGATTGATGGCCCGGGTGGTATCCCCGGAGAAAATGGGAACGATGTGGGCAGTATTTATGACCATTGAAGGTATAGGGACGGCTGCCGGAGCCTTTATTGGAGGTAAGGTCTGGGAAAGCTTCAGCCCCCAGGCACCCTTTTGGGTAAGCGCCTTTGTCCTGGCCGCGATGCTGGCATTCTACTCTTCAGGCAACATAGACAAATATGTAGAAAAAAGCTAAGTACAGGAGGGAAAAAATAATGGGGGAATATATCCTATTCTGGGTACTCATTGGGGCTATAGCACTTTACACTATTATCCCTGACCTCCTGCTGCATTATTTAGGTATAGGAGCCTGGAAGCGGCAATATAGCTCCGGAGTAGCCCTTACATTTGATGATGGTCCGAATCCTGAGATAACTCCGCAAATACTTGATATACTGGCACGGCATCAAATCAACGCCACCTTTTTTGTGGTTGGGAAAAAAGCTGCCCGCTATCCTGATCTGATTAAGCTCATCCAATCTCATGGACACCAACTGGGTGCCCATTCACACAATCACCGTTTTGCCTGGTTTACGTCTCCTTGGAGAACCTGGAGGGACTGGGAAGAATGTACCTCCACTCTGGAAAAATTGACCGGGGAAAAGGTTAAGTGGGTGCGCCCCCCCTGGGGGACTTTCAATCTATGTACCTGGCTTTGGATAAAAATTCGCCACAAGCAAGCTGTTCTCTGGAATGCCGAGGGCCATGACTGGCTGCAGCGACAAAATCCCCAAAATATTGCTTCACGTGTGCTCAAGCAGATTAACGATGGTTCTATCATACTATTACATGATGATGGCGGAGACGTCGGAGCCCCGCTTAATACCCTTAAAGCTCTCGATATCCTGGCCCATAAGGTCGTTGAGGAGAAAAAGCTTCCCTTCGTAAATTTAGATTTTCCTCGCTGGTCTGCTGCTCGTATTATAATTTTTTCCGTCTGGAATAAATGGGAAAATGTTTTTTCCCGCTTTTATAAAGTTGAACGTATCAGTTCGACCAATATCTTTCGTCTTTCCCAAAAGCTATACCGAGGCCCTGACTTATATTCACCATCCGGTGACCTGTTGGCCAGGAACGGGGACATGGTGGGCGAAATACACTTCGACAGTCTGCGCTTGCAGGATGGAGAGAATAGTCTTAGCAAAAAGGGAATCCATATCCTAAGCCGGGTGAAGCAATCTTTAAAGGTTCTAGCCGCATATGTAGAACGCAATCCTCAATACGAAGGAATTCAGGTATTCATTGGATTAACGTTGATTAATCAAGGAGCAAAAAACTTGGGATTCCAGGTTAAAGAAATGCCGCCTACAAAGACTATTCGTGCGGTGGGTTTGTTCCAGAAGTTAATCATGTTGATTTACAATTCATCGAAAAAGACCTCGATGAAGAAATATAGAGGAAATCAGCCCAAACTTGTTTGGATCAGCAGACAGCAATTGATGGAAATGTGGCTCCCTGAGCCGCATGAAATGCCGCCTTCATTACTTGGATAGAACTAAATAATAGTTCCCTGCTCATTGGTTATATTAATTATATGTCCCACTATTGTTCCCGTTCTGAAAACCTGCCCGGCAGGTAGTTCGATAACATATTCGGCGGCTTTGATATGAGGACTTATACGGTTAGGAGTCATTTTTTCGATTATATATACGATTTCATTGTTTGCAGATATGAAAAGTATATCGATATCCATTTTCATTCCTATGCTATGTACCATCGTACAAGGATTTATAATTAAACCTGCACCTTCTGGCATAGTCTTTTTGCCCAACAGTCCTCTAAGCCGGGAAAAGAAACTATTGGCCCAAACACCTTGCTTAGCCAGTAATGATCCGGTGCTACAATTCAGAATGATAACCTTTGGCATATTTACACCCCATTATTACTCGCTCACAGTGTGTCCATAAGTTGAATAACTGCAGGCCCCAGAAGAACTATAAGTATGGTAGGGAAAATAAACAGTACCAACGGTATAAGTATCTTAATAGGTGCTTTCTGCGCTGTTTCCTCAGCTCTCATTCTTCTATTAACCCTGACTTGCCGAGATTGTAACCTGAGTACGTTACCGATGCTTACACCTAATTGATCAGCCTGTATTACTGAACCTAGAAAAATGGTTACATCGTCTACATTTACCCTGTCCGCCATATCTCTCAAAGATTCCCGGCGGGGTTTTCCTATGTTTATCTCTTGCAGAGATTTCTCGAATTCATCGGTTAAAGGACCACTGGATTTCTCTACAACCTTTTGCAGAGCGGAATCGAATCCTAATCCCGCTTCAACACTGACACTAAGCAAGTCGAGAACATCGGGCAGGCTTTTTAAAATCAGGTCTTTGCGTTTTTTCTCATTTGATTTCAGAAATAAATCAGGACCTAGAATTCCTATAACTAAAAATAAGAATATAAATAACCCGTTTCTTGACAATACTCCTAATAACAAAGCAAGAAACAAAACCAAGTATTTTAAAACTAAAAAGCTAACGGCATTTAATCCATAGGGATTACCGGCCGCCTTTAATCTTTTTTCGTAGGCTTGCTTTTTATCTCCGGAAACTATCTTGCTGAATATTCGGGTAAAACCCTGAAAAATCGGCAGCAAAACTCGATCTTTTAATGGCCGGTTTAGCTCTGGAGGTAAATTGCCTTTTTCTGCTTCGCAAGTATAGGCTTCAAGCCTATACTTTATAAGCAGTTTAGTCCCGTTAATGGAATACATAGTACCTAGTACCAATGCTGAAATTGTTAGGGTTATCAGGCCAAGCAGAATAATTTCCATAGTTTTAACCTCCCATTATCCAAGCCTACAAATTGATATCAATTATCTTTTTAATTACTACTGCACCCAACACCTCTAAAAAGCAGCCTGCGGCAAGAATAGCGATTCCCCGGCTATCATTTACCATCACATAAAAATACCGCGGATTGATGGTCAACATTGCGCCAATCAACACCACCGGAAGTAATCCGATGACCAGACCGGATAGCCTTCCCTGGGCGGTTAGAATCTTAATTTCATTTTTGATTTTCGCTCTCTCGCGGATAGTTTGAGAAATATTTTCCAGGATTTCCGCCAAATTACCCCCCACTTGTCTCTGAATAATAATTGCGGTTATTATCATATCCAAATCCTTGCTATTCAACCTCTTCCCCATGTTTAGCAGGGATTCTTCATGGCTAACGCCTAAATTCATCTCTCTTAATGTCCAGGTGAATTCAGTTGCTATGGGGACAGGCAGTTCCCTCCTTACCGTATCCATCGCCTGTTGAAAGCCAAATCCCGCTCTCAAGGCGTTCGCCATAACCACCAGGGCATCCCCAAGCTGTTGATTAAAAGTATTCAACCGCCCATCCTTTTGATTTTGAAGGTACATCTGGGGTAAAAAGGCTCCACAGATTACCGTAATTATAGCCAACCATAAGTTTTTGCTCAGAAAATACAGGATCAAAGGCAATACCATTATCAGAACCACACATAGACTTATGTACTCGTCACCTTTCAAAGGAATACCGGCGCTTATTAACTGGGCTTGGATCTTTTCTCTAATGGAACGAGTAGCAAAAATGCCTGATATTTTCTTTAAAACAAGCTTTGAGGATAATCGAAAAGTCTTAGGTTCTTTATCGCTATTATTACTATCCTTGATGCTCTCTAATCTCTTTTGATAAAGGTCATAACGGGTAAAAGTTTTTAATAATGCTGCAACTGTAAAGACCGCCAAACCAAAAACCCCCAGGCAAATAGCCATTTCCACTTTATTCACCTCCTGCATTAGATAAACCATGATTATCGCCTAAGGGCTGAAGAAATCACCGGGCAGGCTTATTCCCATCGAAGTCAACCGCTCCATACATCTGGGCTTTAATCCGGTTGAGCGGTGTTTCCCCTGCACAGTACCTTGTCCGTTAATGCCGGTTTTATCAAAAACAAAAACGTTCTGCAGGGTAATCACATCACCTTCCATACCTAAGACTTCGGTGATATGGGTTATTTTGCGGGAGCCGTCCTGTAGACGACTCTGATGAACAATTATGTCTATGGCTGAACATATTTGTTCCCTTATAGCCCTTACGGGCAGGTCAATCCCAGCCATTAATACCATGGTTTCCAGCCTGGATATCATATCTCTCGGTGAATTGGAGTGACCGGTGGTCAATGAACCGTCATGCCCGGTGTTCATTGCCTGCAGCATGTCCAGTGCTTCACCGCCCCTTACTTCCCCAACTACTAAACGGTCAGGTCTCATACGTAAAGAGTTCCGCACTAAATCACGAATGGATATTTCACCTTTATTATCGATATTGGCCGGTCTGGTTTCCAAAGTGATCACATGGTCTTGATGCAAATCTAATTCAGCCGAATCTTCAATAGTGACAATTCTCTCATCATGGGGAATGAAGGAAGATATTATATTCAGCGTACTGGTTTTACCAGCACCGGTTCCTCCAGAAACTATGATGTTTAAGCGCCCCTTTACACATGCCTCTAAAAATTTCGCCATGGGCAGAGTTAGTGTATTATTTCTTATCAAATCATCCACGGTTAATAACTGGGAAGAAAACTTACGTATGGTAAGAACGCAGCCATTTAAAGCCAGTGGGGGTATTATAGCATTTACCCGCGATCCGTCCGGTAAGCGAGCATCCACCATGGGCATGCTTTCATCAATTCTCCTGCCCAGAGGAGATATGATTCTTTCGATGATGTTGTACAGATGGTTGTTATCTCTGAATACTAATTTACTAAGTTCCAGTTTGCCTCTTTTCTCCACATATATCTGATTCGGTCCATTTACCATTATCTCGGATATACTTTCATCTTTTAAAAGTGGGTTTATGGGGCCAAATCCCAATACCTCATCCACCACTTGCAATACAATTTCCTCTTTATCGGTACGAGTATAGTGATCAAATTCTTTTTCTATTAATGATTCAGTTATCTTTCTTATTTCTTCCTCAAAATCTTTAGTGTGTAATGGTGTTTCTTTTTGAGAATTTAAATTATCGGAACCTATCTCTTTGATTACCTCCCGATGTATACTCTGCACTAATTCTTGAAAACGGTTTACAGCCACTTCTTTTATAAAAGGAACCGGATTCTTATCATCATTGCTTTGACTCTGCAGCCTTTTTAGAAGAGACATATTATCACCTCGTTAATCAACGATTAAAATGTATATATCTTTAAAGCAAAATGTTTTCGATGAGCTGTAGCATGTTTACCATGCTTTTGGAAATTGAGGCTTTGGGACTCATCTTAATAAAAGGAATACCTTGATTGAGTGAAGATACGACCATTTTGCCATCACTGGGAACCTCAGCCCTTATTCTCATATCCAGCACTTTTTCTACATCCCTGGGCTCTATTCCAGCCATACCTGATGAGCGATTAAGTATCAGTCGGGTCTTGGGAAGAAGCTGCAATGATCGTAGAATATCAAGGCCTTTTTTTACGTTCTTAACGGTTGGTAGATCCAGGGAAATTATCAGCAATATTAAGTCTGACATTTCTAATGCAGTCAAAGTTATTTCGTCTAAAAAAGAAGGAGTATCAATAAAGGTGAAGTTAAACATTCCCCTGCAAACCTTTAATATTTTACTGACCCCATCCGCAGTGACGAGCTCGGCCAACTCCGGCTTATTAGGAGCAGCCAGCACATTTACCCCGTTTCTTTCATAGAAATAGTCCTGCAATAATTCTTTACCTGGTTCATCTCCTTCCTGCATTAACTCTGATAGAGTTTTCCGGGGATTTATATTCATCATTATACTTATGTCTCCGAACTGAATATCCAGATCCACCAAAGCTACTTTATCCTTATACTTTTGGGCTGTGGCGACAGCTAAATTGGTGCATATAACACTTTTTCCTACTCCACCTTTGGTTCCAAAAATGCTAATTACTTTATTGTCTTTTACTTTTGTGGTTGTTTCACATGTTTCTACCGCCTGAATCTTTGTATTAAGGCATTTTCTATTCAGCATGGCTACCTGTTTTACCGAACTATTAAGTTCGACTGCGGACAATGGTTTTACCAGGTATTCTTTCGCCCCTGCCAGCATAGCCTTTCTGAAACTTGGGGTATCATCGTTCTCCGAGACAATAATTACAAACACCTGAGGATAATGAATGGTAATATAACGCGTGGTTTCAATACCATCCATTTCCAGAATATTGGGATCCATAACTACTATTTCCGGTTCCATGTTTACTATCTTATCGATTACTTCTTTTCCGCTAACAGCTTCATAAAGTACATCTATGGACTTATCCAACTCTAATAACCCTCTAATATTAGATCTGGTATTATTATCAGCATCGGCCAGTATTACCTTAACTTTTTTCATAAGCAATCCCCCGCATATTCAGAAGTCATGGCTAACTTGGTGAACCGGATAGGAAATTCTTGAGCTGGAAGGGTGCCAGATTCGTCTTGGATTGATCTACCGGGGAACGCAATAAAAGCCTCAGGTTGCCACGTTCTGAGGCGAGAACCAGAGGCGGAGCTTCTTGCAAAGACACCGCCAGGGTCAGCGTCTTCCCTCCAGCGGGGTTTTTCTTATCTAAAATTTCAGGGTTCTCTCCAACCGCCAGAACCTCAATATCCTGAAGGGTTAGAATACTATATGATGTCGGTTTTTCCGCACCCTGAAGGGATACCGAAGGTATATCAATAGTCGCCATGATGTCAACCCGATCTCCAACTTTAATAAATCCGGATACACCGCTTATTTCGTTTATAGGAATAGAAACTGCCCTTTTTAAGCTTGGAATGCTATAAGATAGTCTATTGGCTTTATCGGCTGAGGATAGGAGTTTTTGTCCCAGTATTTCTTCACCTGCAATAATACTGTTAGTAGCGATTCTACCGGTTACATCCTTCATATTATGAAGGGCATCGGGATGCACAAATTTGCCGGGAAGATTTTCCACCTTAAGTTGTTCAACATTTATTTGACTATCCTTGTTAATTGTTGTTTTGGCGACTACAACCGGTACCAGGTCGTTAGGAGAATAACGGGTTTTAAGCTCTTGCAGGTAACGATAAGATAAAAAAGAGGCGATCAACCCGCAAATGATTGCGATGACCCAGTATTTTCTACTACCTTTTAACATTCATTACTCCCCCTCATTCGCAAAGTTGAGAACCATAGAGTCCAAAATCAGATCCATTTTCCTCCGATCTCCCAGGAATAACATAATTGATAAAACGACCCACCACATTGCTTTCTTGTCCATTTCCTATGTACTCATTAACCAAAAATGCTGCAAAACCAACCACCCTTACGGAGGAGGGATGGCTCCCATCGTTAATTTCCTCTATACTTACCATCGGAACAATTAAGATACGAGGGCATCCCTCCACATATGATTCAAAAGTGCATCGAGGTATGTGGTGACACTCATTCAGTCGGTATTCAATCCCAGCCCTGGTTGGTCCCGACATATTGCCCGATTCAGTCCCGATTACGTCACCTATACTTATATTTTCTGGATAACCATACTTAATATTGTCCCTATACACATGAGCTCCGTTTCCACCCAACCGCAAGGCTCCAAACCAACCAGAATAGATTTGGTCTCCAGCCCCTTCCTTCAATGTGACCTCCTGCCCGTATATATAGGCGTCCCTTATTACCCCAAAAGGCACTACCCCGCCGGTAGAGGAAATAGGAGCAATACGGGCTTGGGAACGAGCGCTGACCTGAGTCGTGGTTAAACCTAAAGCGCGTGCAAAGATCAGTCCAATTTGCCGGTTGGCAGTTCCGGTAATTGATCGATTATTGGCATTCACCTCAAAGGTAAATTCTCCAGCTAATAAGCCGTTCATATTGGCATAGTCAGCAGCTTGTTCCAAAGCCAATTGTGGGTCCGCCGGCAGTTCTTGAACCCCTGCCAGCACTGCACTATCCAGGGCGTTGACCATTTTAGTTTGGTTAATGTATTTAAAACCCATATCAGTTACAAGCGCTGTAAACCCTGCCAGAACTGACATGGCAATAGCCATCAATACTACCACCGTCCCTTTTTCTTCAATTAGAAAATTAATATTTTTCTTCAAAAATTTAATCCGTTCCATGTTACTCAACCCTCATCAAACACTGGGCCGATAAATTAACTGGATTTGGCACTATTTCCGCAATAATCGGTATTAATAAATCTACCGGGTAGTTTATGGTTATTCCTAAAGAATCTCCCTTATCCCTCTCGGCATAGGAAGGAGATAGGATTATACTGAATTTGCTTTCATCTAACCAGGCACGGTGTGATAGGATAAGATTCTGAATCTGCACATCGTCGTGTCCAACTACTCCATAACGAGCTCCTTCTCGAGACAAATTGCTAATTACCATATACGCTCCAAATATCCTTCCAAATTCTATAGTGCCAAAAAGCAACATCAATAATATGGGCAAAACCAAAGCCATTTCCGCAAGAGCCTGGCCCTCCTTAGACATTAATAATCTTTTCCACAACTTCATTTTTACCACCAACCTTTGCAATAGCTGGTTAACACGCCTAAAGCTATTGCTACTCCATAGGGATAATAAGTGCTTAATTCTTCTTTATTAAAACTGTCAGAAAGGTTCACCATGCCCAAACCGGATAATACCAGGCCACGCCCCAAGCGTTTCAGGGTTTCACCCAATCGCCCTTGCATTAATAATAGTATTAAGGCTATGATTCCACCCCATATTGCCATCCATAAAAAAGTGCCGACTATAAAAATACTTCCTTTAAAAGCACCGATCATACCGAGCAGCTTAACATCACCTGCTCCTATACCACCCATAGCAAATGGTATTAAAAGTAGCGCAATTCCTGTCGCGAGGCCCTGAAGACAAAAACGCATCCCGCTATACCCACCTGTATATAACTGATAGATTATAGCAACCACCATTCCAGTCAGAGTTACGATGTTAGGAATTCGCCTCTCCTTTACATCAACAATAATTGCTATAAAAATAAGTACAAACAAGCAGATATCAGCGAACATTTGAGAAGTCCCCCTTAGTAAAAATAAGCCCTACTTACAACAAGCAGGGCCAATGGTGACCTTTATATTCTCCTCCTTATTCTGCCGCTGGAAGGATACTGTCAAAAAGGTCGGTCAACCTAACTCCAAGAGCAGTAATCGCGATCATAACAACTATAGCTATCCCTGCTAAAATGAGTCCATATTCTGCCATTCCCTGCCCTTGTTCTTCTACCAATAATGTCTTTAATGTGTCTAACATTCCCGCCACCTCCAAATTATTCCGATTATTTATGAATGTCTGTTCCCGTGAATCTATAATATTCGATTATATTCGACAAAAATATCGGCTAAAATATTCATTTTATTTATGCTATTGGTCCTAAATTGTATATCTGTTGGTGTATCAGGTAATATCTTTTTTATTAATTTAATTTACAGATTTTTTGCCATGCTGTTTGATTATCCTGTAATTTGAGGATCGCTGTGATGTTCATTGCATTGATGAGAATGATGGGAATGAGATATGGTCGATCATGATCGACGAAGAAACCAGCCATGTCCTGGCCGATTTTTTAGAACTCCAGGGGATGTCACTCATATCAGGTTATCCATCTTCCATAAAGATGCCAAGCAAATCATAAAAGTCCACGAAATCCACTGTACGGGGACTTCTGATGTTCGCTACGGCTCGCTACTGAGCTTGCGCCTGTATCGTCTTTCCTAAAAGTAAGTGAGGATGACCAGTATCAGGAAGGAATGGGTGAAAAAAAGAAGGGTGCTGGCTCGCTCCACTCTCCAGTCAAAAATCTGGCTGAGTAGATATTTGCCTGCGAAGAAATACTTGAAGCCTACAGCCAAGCGAATCAAATGAAAAGTCTCCAGTCCAATAAAAATTCCGGTAAATACTTCCATAAAGGGATTTTGGATCAGTGCCAGGGTCAGCGTAAAATAAAGCGCTTCTCCCAGCAATGATAAGAAAAACATAGACCAGATGTGAGTTTTACTTACCAACCCTCTGGCCATTATCCAATCAGCCAGCGATTTTAATATTTCCAGTTCAAAGCTCCGGTGCTGGCCTTGGATAATTTTTAAGAAATATATTGAATAAAGCAGAAATATTAGCCCTGCTAAAATTCCTAATAAAATATTCATCTTCTCTGCCACCCAACCGGTTGTAGCTGCAATCCCATATGTTAGAGTACCGAAGCGGATTTGGCTCCCATACCGATCGCTTGCCGGATTTTATCCATTATATACCTACGATCCTCAGGTTTATGCACGTAATCCAGGTTTTCGACCTCCAAAACCAAAAGCTGCCCCATATCAAAGTCCCGGTAATTCATTTCATAAAACTGGTTTAGCATATCCCAGTATTCCCGTTCCACCTCCACCTCATCCTCGCGTCCGCGCCGTCTGATCCGCCGAATGGCTTCATCGGTGCTTACACGCAGATAGATCATTAACTGAGGTGGCTTCACCTGCTCCAGCAGGGTATGCATAAGGTTATTATAAACTGCATACTCCTCCGGGCTCAAATAACCATGTTTCAAATACATCAGAGCAAAGATCCGGTCAGAATAGATCGATCTATCCATCACTGCCCGGCCTACCTTCATAGCCTGCAGGTACTGTTTAAACCGATTGGTCAGGAAGTTGGTCTGCATCGGAAAGGCCCATTTTTCGCGGTCATGAAAGAATTTGTGCAACAGCCGATTCTCATCTTCAAACATTTCGCTGAAGGGTTTAAGTTGCAGCTCTTCGCAGATGATTTTCACCAGGCTGGATTTGCCCACTCCCGTTACCCCATCCACGACCATATCAACCTGCTTAACTTCTGACAATTCTAGTCCCCTCCCCCATTGCTGAACGGCTCTTAAGCTTGCCTATAGCCCTTTCCAAACCTTCTACGGTTAATTCTTCCATAGGAAATACCTGACTGACTGCTTTAATAGTGTAGGCTCCGTCCATCCATTCCCAGTACTTGGTCGATATCGGGTTGAGCCACACCGAATATTCAAAGTGCTGGCGAATCTGTTTCAACCATTCAATTCCTGGCCGCTCATTATGCAGATCCCAATCAATAATCCCGCCTGCCCTCATTAACTCGGAAGGCGCCATGCTGGCATCACCGACGATTATTACCCGGTAATCGGAATCACAGGTTCGCAGGATGTATTCGGTATCGGTAAAGTCCCGACCGCTGCAGCTTGGATCATGATAAAGCCAATCATATATGCAGTTGTGGAAATAAAAGGTTCTCAAGTCTTTGAAATGGTTTGACTTATTCACTGCAGTGAACAACTGGTTGCATAGACGACTATATGAAAGCATAGAGCCTCCGGCATCCATAAGCAGCAAGACCTTCATACTGTTAACCCGCGGACGAGCCCAAACCAGCTCCAAGCGCCCGGCATTCTGGCATGTCTGGTCAACCGTAGCATCCAGATCCAGTTCCTCTCTGGCACCGTCCAGGCGGGTAGTAAACTGCCGAAGTTTACGCAGGGCCATCTGAAACTGCCGAACCCCCAGGGTCTCATCGGTACGGAATTCCTGAAACCGCCTCATCCCGGCTACCTTTACCGCCGAGAGGTTGCGAGTATTGCCGCCAATGCGAATACCCCCAGGATGATATCCGGAATGACCAAAAGGCGATGTACCTCCGGTCCCAACCCAGCGGTTACCGCCATGGTGCTCTTCATTTTGTTCGGCCAGTCTCTCCGCCAGCATCCTTTTCATCTCCTCAATGTCAAGTTGCTGGTGGTTGCGACGCATAGCATCTGTGATGTCCTTGGAAGGAAGTTCCTTGTTTAACCAATCCCAGATTTTATCAGGCAGCCCCTCCGGGCTTTCCAGGTCTCCCAGGTAGCTGGCGAAAGCCAGATCAAACCTGTCATAATGGGCTTCGGTTTTGACCAGCACAGCCCGGCACAGATAATAAAATCCGGTTAAAGTTGAAGCGGCCATGCCCATTTCCAAGGCATCCATGAGGCTTTGCCATTCGTTCATGGACACCGGCACACCAAAGTTTCTTAAATAATAAAAGAAATCAGTAAACAAAGGAAAGCTCTCCTTATCTATTCCAGTAAGTACTGCGTGGTTGGGGCCTGGCCTGGGTTTTATTGTGCAGCTGATTTAGGAGGGTATCCAAATCCTCATTCTTTTTTAACAATACTCCCAGGAATGGCATATCCTGTTTTATTTTATTAGGACTGATGCCCCCCACCACCAAGGCCTGCAGCCAATCGATCAATTCGCTGGTGCTGGGCTTTTTCTGTATGTTCGGAATATTACGAAGCATATAGAAGGTCTCCATGGCCTGTTCCAGCAAACGTTTGTCCAAGCTGGGATGGTGCACCTTAATTATCTCGCCCATTTCGCTCGGGTCGGGGAAAGCAATATAATGGAAGATACATCTTCTCAAGAAGGCATCCGGCAGTTCCTTTTCGGCATTGCTGGTAATTATGACGATGGGGCGGGTTCTAGCAGTCACTGTTTCCTTGGTTTCCGGTATATAATAGCTCATCTGATCAAGCTCCCACAGCAGGTCGTTGGGAAATTCCAGGTCGGCTTTATCGATTTCATCTATCAGGAGTACCACCTGCTGACTGCTCTGAAAGGCTTCACCCAGTTTACCGGCTTTAATATATTGTTTAATGTTGGACACGTCGTGATCCTTGAACTGGCTGTCGTAAAGCCGTTGCACCGTATCATAAACATACAGGCCCTCCTGAGCTTTGGTGGTGGATTTAATGTTCCAGATATATAATTCCTTATCCAAAGCATTAGCAATGCTCTGAGCAAGCATGGTTTTCCCTGTCCCCGGTTCACCCTTAATCAAAAGGGGTTTACCCAGGGCAATGGCGATATTAACGCTGTTCCTTAACTCGTCACTTACAATATAATCAGATGAACCTTTATACTGGGTCATATCGGGAGCCATAATAGCGATTCCTCCTGTTCTGTTTACAAATATATTCCTGTAATCAAGTTGAATGGTAACAGATATAAACTACCCCGTCAACGGCAGAGCGTCGATAATAGCACCGGCGCCCTTCATCCTGCTGATACCACCCCCTTCGGGGACTACACCTTTCGGGTGCTCCACCCTTTGGGTACTCCCCCCTATGGGGACTACTGATGTGCCGTGAACGGCACGGTTAAGGTTGCCGATGTTCGCTGTCGCTCACGAATTGAGGTTGCTGATGTGCCGAAGCAAGGTCGCCTATGCTCCCGCTGGCCGCCTTTAATGTTGCGGGCACACAGACGTTCGCTCATACGGTTAGCGGGCCGCGCATCTACCGGCCAAATAACCGGTGGAAAATGCCGCCTGCAGATTATAGCCACCGGTGTAACCATCTATGTCCAGAACCTCTCCGGCAAAAAACAATCCCTCAACCAGTTTTGACTGCATAGTCCGGGGATTGATCTCTTTTACATTAACGCCTCCGGCGGTAACGATCGCTTCGGCGATTGGTCGAGTTCCATAAATAATCATATGCAGGTGTTTTAACAAATGAACTAAGGCTAGTCTTTCGCTGCGGTTAATTTGATGGCATAGCTTGTCAGGCCCAATTCCGCTAAGCCTTATGATCACGGGGATCATTTTCTGAGGCAGCAGTTCATCCAGCGCGTTTTTAAATTTTTTACGGGAATACTTATTCAAATCCCGTTGCAGGCGTTCATCGAGCTTTTCCTCACTAAGAGCCGGTTTGAGATCTAGTTCTATAGAAACCTGTTTTTTCGTTTCATATAAGTATTTTCCAATATCATGGCTCATGGAAAGAATAATAGGACCAGATAAGCCGAAATGGGTAAAAAGCAACTCCCCGAAATCCTGGTTAATTTTTTTCCCTTCAGCAGTATAGGCTGTGGCCTGGGTGTTTTTTAGACTGAGTCCTTGTAAATCCTTTACCCACTCTTCTCGAACCAAAAGAGGAACCAGTCCGGGACGCGGTTCGACTATAGAATGCCCGGCAGCGGAGGCCCAATGATATCCATCTCCGGTCGAACCGGTACCCGGATAGGACATGCCTCCGGTGCATATTATCACGGCCTGAGCCGTTATCACACCCTGCTGGCAGTCCACCCCTTTGACCTGCCCGTTTTTGATGATAATACCCTGAACCGGATTTGCTTTGAGAATCTTGACTCCGGCTTGCTGCATATTGTTATACAGTACCTGCACCACTTCTTCAGCCTGATCAGATTCTGGAAATACCCGATTGCCCCTTTCCACCTTGGTCTTCAATCCGTGTTGGGCAAAAAACTCTATCAAATCCCGGTTGGAGAACTCATGCAGAGCACTGTAGAGGAAGCGTCCATTGCCAGGATAACCCTTTACCAGGTCGCCGGCCTCAACTGAGGATGTCAGGTTGCATCTGCCTTTGCCAGTAATACTAAGCTTTTTTCCTACCCGTTCTTTTTTTTCAACGACCCAGACCTCCGCCCCTTGATCAGCAGCGCTAATAGCTGCCATCATGCCGGCCGGGCCCGCCCCTATTACCACTATGGGCTTCATTGCCGTTCCTCCTGCTTCAAGTTTCTGTGCATATTCATGATCATTGGCATTGTTCGCTTTAAATATCCCCTTTTATTTGTTAATGAGGAATAAAAGGAGTAGAATAGATCCTATATAATTGTATTGGAAACGGAGGGAAATGAAAATTGTCTAACCATTCTCATGAAAGTACTCCCCGGCCTGTAGAAGAAGGACCCCGCAGGGTTCCCCGCGTTCTTTTCGTGCTCATTATCCTGCTCTTTGGCGCTTTATATTGGTTTGCAGCTTATGGAGACAACCCCGCGCCTGAAAAAACCGTGAAGACTTTTTACACGGCCTATTTTAATCGTGATTACGATACTGTGGCTAAAAACCTGAGCGTTTTTTGGTCGGTGCGCTTTTTACCCCAGTATGCGGCCCTTTCACCCACTGAACTGTTGAACGACAGAGCTAAAATCGAAGCTGATATATCCAAGGTTATAGCCGATATCGAAAAGGATAATCAGATTCCCAAAGGAATAAGCATTGAAATTAATAAGGAATATACTAAACAGGGTGAAAACAGCGCCCTGGTTGTTTACGGATTCAAGGAAAACGGTAAAATCACCAGTATGGAAACCGCGGTTCTAATTAAGGAGAACGGCCAGTTACGGATTTTTAATATGTCACCGGTCGATCCTCAGACACTTGAGCAAATAAAATCAATAGACATAAAGATTTTGGATGAGAACTTCAACAATCTTTTAAAGCCCGAAAAAAGTAAATAAACCGAAGCAAACAAGGGGACGGTTCTCTTGTTTGGTTTTTAGTTTTTCTAGAGCCGAACAAGAGGACCGTCCCCTTGTTTGCTGTTATATCCGGGAGTTACTGGCAATCACTGCCCCAGCATCGACCTTAAGACCAGAATTGATCTGGCAGTTGGCGCCGATCACCGCTTCATGAATGCTGGCCTGATTCCCTATAATCGTGTCATTCCAGATCACCGAATCTCTGATATTAACATCGTCCCCTATTCTGCAACCCGGTCCAATGGTAACACTGCCTCGGAAACTCACATCATTACCTACCTGAGTGCCTTCACCCATTAGCAGTCTGCCCCCATTTTCCAGATTAATCAACTTGCCCGAGCTTTGCACCCGCACCCTTCCCGCCAGGATGTCGGCGTGAGCTGTACGATAGGTGTCAATATTACCCACATCGCACCAGTAATTAGCCATATGAATCCCGTAAAAGGGAGCGCCGATTTCCACCAGATGCGGAAATACCTGTTTGCCAAAGTCAAAGAACTGCCCGGCAGGTATCTGTTGAAATATCTCGGGCTCAAAAACATAGATACCCGTATTGACCATCCTGCTTAAAGCCAGCTCAGGCCGGGGTTTTTCCTGGAAACTCCTAATCAATCCGTTTTCATCGGTGACAACAACCCCGAAATTCTGGACATCCTGCACCTCGGTCAAAGCGATACTGGCTAGAGCACCTTTCGCCCGGTGGGCTTTCAGCAGCGCAGTAAGGTCCATATCCGTTAGGGCATCCCCGCTTACTATAACAAAGGTATCATCCAGGAACCACTCGCAACGCTTTACCCCTCCGGCAGTGCCCATAAGTTCTTCTTCGTAAGAGTATCTTATGTCAACCCCGAACTTTCGGCCATCCCCAAAAAAATCGCTAATAATATCGGAATGATAATGCAGATTGGCAATAATGCTGCTGAAGCCGTGCTCTTTGAGAACTTGGACCGTATTAGACATCAGAGGTCGATTGGCTATAGGGATCATCGGTTTAGGTATATCAGCGGTCATGGGCATTAGTCTTGATCCAACCCCTGCCGCCATTATCATAGCTTTCATCATCAGGTCCTCCTAAAGTTTAAAGGTATGCATCCTGATCTTTAATAAAATATAGCATGAAGTAAACGTAAAAGTCTGTGTTAATTGCCATTAAATATAGCAAGATCAAAACATTTATATTTTATCCAGAGTAACCAATTATTACACTAATGCATAATATAAACCAGACTCAACAAGATTTCCCCCGAGAAATCAGCTATTTATAAAATTTATTAGGAGGTATGTTATTGTGCCGGAATATTGCGCTTGCGGTGAAAAAGAATGCCGTCCACCCCATAAACCTGAAAAACACAAAAAACATCACGATTGTCCTAAGACCGTAACCATATTGAAGTGCGGTACAGCCGCATCTATCCCCACCATAACCAGTTCAGTATTGAATGGTGCTGCTGCCATCGGTACTTCCAGCAGTTATGGTTCCAATGTGGTTGCCACTGTAGCTCTGAATACCACAGGTCTGGTCGACACAACTGTAAAAATCGACTTTTCCTCTCTAATATCCTTTAGAACCACTAATGATGATAATTATTGTTTACGCCTGGCATTCCGGTTAAGCAGAGTCTGTGATGGAAACCAAGTCCCTCTGGGCACCTGGACATTTGAAAAAACTTCATATGAGCTTGATTCAAATGTAGACGGCGAGTATATTCAGGAAACAGATTCCTTCTGCTTTAGTTATTGCCAATGTGATACCTGCCCCGGCTGCTGTTACTATGTGGTTGAATTGTGTGAACAATACCCCTACAATATCGCTTTTGCCGACATCAGCGGAGTAACCCTTACTGCCCTGGCGGTTGGTGAAAAGGCTCCTCATCACTATTAAAACGTCTCCTTAACTCATAAGTCCTTGGTCTCGCAAGCAGCAAGGCCAAGGACTCTCTCATTTATAAACTATTATCAGTTAAATCAGTCATTCATTTTTCTTTGCCTTCCCCACCCTGTTTTTCATCAGCATATAATTTATGCTGTCAACCATAGCCTGCCAAGAAGCTTCGATGATGTTTTCATGAACCCCTACGGTACTCCATTTCTCGGTTTGGTTAGATGATTCTATTAAAACCCTTACCCGGGCCGCAGTTCCCTGTTTACCATCCAACACGCGTACCTTGTAATCGGTAAGGTGCATTTCGTTTATCTCGGGGTATACTCCATTCAAGGCCTTACGCAAGGAGTTATCCAGGGCATTGACCGGTCCGTCTCCTTCGGCAGCGGTATGGAAAGTCTCATCCTCTACGACGACCTTTATCACCGCTTCGGCAATAATTTCACTGTCTTCGTTCTTTTCAAGAATGATTTTCAGGTTCTTAAGCTGGAAATAGTCATTAAACTGGCCAAAAGCCTTGCGCAGGAGCAGTTCCATTGATGCATCGGCCCCTTCAAACTGAAATCCCTCACTTTCCAGTTCCTTGATCTGCTTGATTACCTTACGGGTTTCAGCATCATAACTGTTTACATCCAGGTTGAGCTCCTTGGCTTTGTAAAGCAGATTGGAGATTCCCGATAATTCCGAAACCAATACCCGGCGGTGATTCCCCACCTCTTCCGGGTTGATGTGTTCATAAGTTAGGGAGTCCTTTAATAGAGCGCTTACATGGATACCCGCCTTGTGGGCGAAGGCCCCGTAGCCTACATAAGGCTGGTTATTAGGGCTTGGCAGATTGGCAATCTCATTAATATAGTGCGATACCTCAGTGAGACGCTTCAGCTTTCCCGGAGGGAGACATCTCTTGTTCATTTTTAGTTCTACATTGGGGATTATGGAACAAAGGTCGGCATTTCCGCAACGTTCTCCATAATTATTGATTGTACCTTGAACCTGTATAAAACCTCTCTGCAATGCCAGCAAGGTATTGCTGACCGCACAACCGGCATCATTATGGGTATGAATACCTAACGGCTTCTTAATGTCTTTTTGCACTGCACTTATTATTGCATCCAGTTCCCATGGCATGGTCCCGCCATTGGTATCGCAAAGCACCACACAGTCCGCTCCGGCTACGGCGGCGGTGGTCAGAACCTGCAGGGCATAGTCGGCATTATTCTTAAAACCGTCAAAAAAATGTTCGGCATCAAAAATAACTTCCAGAGCTTTGTCTTTCAGATAGGAAATCGTATCTCGCACCATCCGGAGGTTTTCCTCCAAACTGGTCTCCAAAGCTTTTATGACGTGGAAGTCCCAGGCCTTACCAAATATAGTGACTGCCGGGACTTCAGCTGCCAGCAGGGCGGTGATATTATTGTCCTGTTTAATTGTAACTCCCGGTTTGCGAGTGGAACTAAAGGCCGCCAGACGCGCATTCTCCAGATCATACTGCTTCATTTGCCGGAAAAAGTCGAGATCTTTAGGGTTGCTGCCCGGCCAGCCTCCTTCTATGTATGATACTCCCAGGTAGTCCAGTTTTCTGGCTATTTTAACCTTATCCTCAACTGAAAAAGAGATGCCCTCCCCCTGAGACCCGTCCCGCAAGGTGGTATCATAAATCATTACATCTAGTTTTTTATCCCCACTGTTTAGCCCTCCCATTAGCTATTTAATATTTTCTGTGCGACCAGATCGCCCATCTGCTCAGTATTAACCGGTTTTTTATCTTCTTCCATCAAATCAGGGGTACGATAGCCCTCTTCCATTACCAGGCGTACTGCCTGCTCGATCATTTTCGCTTCAGCTTCCAAATTGAAAGAATAACGCAGCATCATGGCCGCCGACAAAATGGTAGCGAGAGGATTAGCCTTGTTCTGCCCGGCTATATCAGGTGCGCTGCCGTGGGAAGGTTCATACAGGCCTACCTGCCCGCCTATGGAAGCACTGGGGAGCATACCTATCGAACCGGTCAGCATGGAGGCTTCATCGGTCAATATATCCCCGAACATATTCTCGGTAACAATTACATCAAATTGTTTGGGATTGCGAATTAGCTGCATGGAACAATTGTCCACGTACATATGGCTGGTTTCTACGTCCGGATATTCTTTCGCCAGTTCGGTAACCGTTTCTCTCCACAAGCGCGAACTTTCCAGCACATTGGCCTTGTCAACCGAGCATAATTTATGGCTGCGTTTACGGGCTACCTCATAAGCAAAACGCACAATCCTTTCGATCTCATATGTAGAATAGCTGAGTATATCGGTGGCTTTAACCCCTCCATCAGTTGTCGTCTCCCGGCTCTTTTCCCCGAAATACAATCCTCCGGTCAGTTCCCGGATGACTATTAAATCTACCCCGTTGATTACTTCTTCTTTAAGGGTGGATGCCTGCAACAGTCCTGGAAATAAAAGACAAGGCCTAAGATTGGCATAAAGACCCAGTTCCTTGCGTAAAGGTAATAATGCGCCTACTTCGGGGCGTAAATGAACGGGCAGGTTATCCCATTTGGGTCCGCCAATGGCTCCCAGAAGTACTGCATCGGAGGCACGGCAAGCAGCCAAAGTGCTCTCCGGCAGCGGCTGCCCCACCGCATCATAGGCCGCTCCCCCAATAAGGGCTTCGGTGAACTCGAACTCATGGCCGTATTTCTCACCAATTGCCTGCAGGGCTTTTAGAGCCTCGGGCACAATTTCTACCCCAATGCCATCCCCGGGAAGCACTGCAATTTTATACATCTTTTTTCTCCTTTTCTTTTACATAATTGATCAGGCCGCCTTGGGCCATGATGCCCTGCATAAATTCCGGAAAAGGGGCGGCATGGTACACTTCACCGTTGCGATTATTTTTTATCTGGCCGCTTTCCAGATCTACTTCTACTTCATCACCTTCCAGGATAGCATCTGCCGCCTGGGGTGATTCCAGGATAGGCAACCCTATATTTATGGCATTGCGATAAAAAATACGCGCAAACGAATGAGCAATAACACAAGATACTCCCGCTGCTTTGATGGCGATGGGCGCGTGTTCGCGGGAACTGCCGCAGCCGAAATTATTTTCAGCCACAATCATGTCCCCACTTTTAACCTTTTGGGGAAAGTCCGCATCCGCATCCTCCATGCAATGGCGGGCGAGTTCCTGCGGATCAAAGGTATTCAGGTAGCGTGCGGGTATGATAGCATCCGTATCAATATTGCTGCCAAACTTATAAACCTTACCTGTATACTTCATATTATAACACCTCCCATGGTGGGGTTATTTGGCCCTTTATGGCGCTGGCGGCGGCAACCGCCGGGTTGCACAGATAGACCTCGCTCTCGGGATGCCCCATCCTGCCTACAAAATTGCGGTTGGTGGTGGCCAAGGCTTTTTCCCCTTTGGCCAGTATTCCCATATGCCCCCCTAAACATGGACCGCAGGTGGGGGTGCTGACGACAGCCCCGGCTTCAATGAAAGTCTCCACAAAGCCCCTGCGCATAGCTTCCAGGTAAATAGCCTGGGTGCCCGGCAGGATAATGACTCTTATTTCGGGATGTACCTTATGCCCCTTCAAAACCATTGCTGCGGCCTCCAGATCCTCAATCCTTCCATTGGTGCAGGAACCGATAACCACCTGGTCGATTAAAACCCCGGCAGCATCGCTAACCGGTCGGGTATTCTCAGGCAGATGCGGGAAGGCCACTACCGGTTCCATAGATGACACATCATATTCAATGATCTGAGCATAAACCGCATCTTCGTCGGATTGGTATATTTTATAGGGTCGGCGTACCCGCCCTTTAATATAATTCATGGTTATCTCGTCGGCAGCAATAATACCATTCTTACCTCCGGCTTCTATCGCCATGTTGGCCATCGAAAAACGGTTGTCCATAGACAAATTGGTTATGGCCTCACCGGTAAATTCCATGGACATGTAGCGGGCTCCATCTACCCCGATATCACCAATGGCATGCAGGATAAAATCCTTTCCTCCCACCCAGCGCGGGGTTTTACCGTAATAAATGAATTTAATGCTTTCCGGCACTTTAAACCAGGCCTCACCGGTAGCCATAGCGGCTGCCATATCGGTAGAGCCCACTCCGGTCGCAAATGCTCCCAGAGCCCCATAGGTGCAGGTATGGGAATCAGCGCCGATAATAAGATCGCCTGGCCCAACCAATCCCTTTTCGGGCAGCAGGCAGTGTTCAATACCCATCTGACCTATCTCAAAGTAGTTTTCGATTCCGTATTGTTTGGCAAAATCACGCATGATCTTGCATTGCTCGGCCGATTTGATATCTTTATTGGGCGCAAAATGATCGGGCACCAGGACAATACTGTTCTGGTCAAACACTTTTTGACATTCCAGCTTGTTAAATTCACTGATAGCTGGCGGGGCGGTAACATCATTGCCCAGAACCACATCCAGGCGGCAGCTTATCAACTCGCCCGCCTCTATGAAGTCTTTTCCGGCATGAGCGGCCAGAATTTTTTGGCTTATAGTCATTCCCATAATTGTTCCTCCGTTAATATGATATTGATTATTTAAGCGTCCAAATTGTTGCTAAGCTGCTTTTCATAGTAATACTTGTTGATAGCATTGATGTATGACTTTACGCTGGCTTCCAGTATGTCAGTGCTTAGGCCCCGTCCATTGTAAACATTATCACCGATTTGAATCTTAGTAGCAACTTCGCCCAGGGCATCTTTGCCCGCGCTGACCGCCTGCAGCTTGTAGTCGATCATTTTTCCGTAAATATCGGTTATCCGGTCTACGGCGTGACAGGCCGCTTCCACTGGCCCCACTCCGGTAGCGGCAGCTTCAAAGTTCTTCCCTTCGATGGCCAGCTTAACGGTAGCGGTAGGTATTACACTGGTTCCACAGGATATATGCAGGTATTCCAGGCTGAACCTCTCTGGAACAGCCTTGGCCCGATCCTTGACCAGTGCTTCCAGGTCATCGTCATTTATTTCTTTCTTTTTATCAGCGATTTCCTTGAATCCCACAAAGGCCTTTTCCAGTTCCGCATCGTTAAGAATGTATCCCAGTTCCAGCAATCGTTCTTTAAAAGCATGACGCCCCGAATGCTTGCCCAGCACCAGATTGTTCCGGTTTACGCCTACCAGTTCCGGACTCATGATTTCATAGGTGCTTCTTTCTTTCAGTACTCCATCCTGATGAATACCGGCTTCGTGAGCAAAAGCGTTATTGCCCACAATGGCCTTGTTGGGTTGGATAACCATTCCTGTCAAACCGCTGACCAATCTGCTGGTGCGGTATATCTCCTGATAATTGATCTTGATGTCTTTATTATAAAAAGGTTTGCGGGTATATAGGGCCATAATTATCTCTTCAAGAGAAGCATTACCGGCCCTTTCCCCTATCCCGTTGACTGCGCATTCAATCTGCCGGGCCCCGTTTACCACCCCGGACAAAGAATTTGCTACCGCCATGCCCAGGTCATCGTGGCAGTGTACGCTTATTATGGCCTTGTCAATATTAGGTACCCTTTCCATGATGCTGCGGATAAAATGACCAAAATCTTCGGGAACTGCATAGCCTACAGTATCCGGTAGGTTGACCACTTTGGCTCCGGCTGTGATAACTTCCTCCACCACTTTAGCGAGAAAATCCAGATCGCTGCGGGAAGCATCTTCGGCTGAGAATTCAACGTCCGCACAGAATTTCCTGGCATATTTCACTGCATCCACGGCCTGCGCAAGAGCTGCTTCCCGGCTTATTTGCAGTTTATGCCGGAGATGTATGTCCGAGGTGGCCAGAAAAGTATGTATGCGCGGAGTTTCTGCGTACTGTAACGCCTCCCAGCCGCGATCGATATCCTTGCGAGTTGCCCGGCACAGACCTGCAATAACCGGCCCTTTCACATTCTGGGCAATGGCTCTCACCGCCTGGAAGTCTCCCGGTGAAGCAATGGGAAATCCGGCTTCGATAATATCTACCCCAAGACGGGCCAGTTGTTGTGCTATTTCCAGTTTTTCCTCCACATTCAGGCTAACCCCCGGCGATTGCTCACCATCCCGCAGGGTGGTATCAAAGAGGTAGACCCTGTTTTTGTCACCCATATAGTTCCTCCATTAGTTATTTTGTATACCAATAATTGTATTTGTTAGTAGAGAAGATTGAGGTTACCCCCAATCTTCTTTCAATGCCTTATCAACAATTTGCTTTACTTGCCAGGGTTTATTTGGTTTCCTTTAACCAGGGCATCATGCCGCGCAGGTCCGCTCCGACCTCTTCTATCAAATGCTCACTATTTTGCTTTTTGAGGGCGTTGAACTGGGGACGTCCTACCATATTCTCCAGAAGCCAATTTTTGGCGAAAGTACCGTTTTGAATATCCATAAGAGCCTCTTGCATTGCCCACCGCGCTTCTTCGCCAATAATATCCGGGCCTTTGGTATAATCGCCCCATTCAGCGGTGTCGCTGATGGAGTAACGCATAAAACTCATACCGCCTTCATACATTAGGTCAACTATCAATTTTAATTCATGCATACACTCGAAGTAGGCTATCTCCGGCTGATAACCAGCTTCCACCAGGGTCTCGAAGCCTGCCTTCACCAGCTCGGTGACACCCCCGCACAGAACACACTGTTCTCCAAAAAGATCGGTCTCAGTCTCTTCCTGGAAAGAGGTCTCGATGACCCCGGCCCTGGTGCAGCCTATACCGCGGGCATAGGCCAAACCGATTTCTTTGGCTTTACCGGTATAGTCCTGTTCCACCGCTATCAGGCCGGGAACGCCGGCTCCCTTTTGATACATCCTGCGAACCAGATGTCCCGGACTCTTGGGAGCAACCATGAAAACATCCACGAAATCGGGGGGAACTATCTGTCCAAAATGAATATTAAAACCATGCGAGAATCCCAGAGCATCTCCCTTCTTCAGGTAGGGCTTGATCTCCGCATTATACACCCGGGACTGTATTTCATCGGGCAGTAAAATATGGATAATATCCGCAGCAGCCGCGGCTTCCGCGACTGTCATGGGGGTAATACCCGCCTCTATAACCTTGTTCCACTCTTTTTCGGTAAAATCATCACAGGGCTTCCTTAAACCCACTATTACGTTGACCCCGCTTTCATGAAGGTTCTGGGCTTGAGCATGACCCTGGGAGCCAAAGCCCATGACCGCTACGGTTTTGCCCTGCAGCAATTCTAAACTCGCATCGGCATCATAAAACATCTTTGCCATCTATAATCTCCTCCTTAAAAATGTTGTTTATTTAAGATTGCTATCACTTCGAGCCGCGTACCATGGCCACCTTGCCGGTACGTACCAGTTCGATAATGCCAAAAGGACGGAAGGAATCTTCCAGGGCGTCAATTTTGCCCCGGTCGCCGGTAGCCTCCACGATTAATGAGTTCCTGCCAATATCAACAATTCGCGCCCGAAATATATCCACCAGTTGGACAATTTCGGCTCTCACGTTATTATCCGCTTTTACTTTAATAAGCACCAGTTCCCGATCCACGGAGCGTTCGTGAGTAACATCAATGACCTTGCAGACATCCACCAGCTTATAGAGCTGCTTGGTTACCTGCTCAATGACCTTATCATCTCCCTCAACTACGATGGTCATTCTTGATATGCCTGGATTTTCGGTGGTTCCTACCGTCAGGCTGTCTATGTTGTACCCTCTGCGGCGGAACAGGGTGGTTACCCGGGTAAGTACACCAGGTCTGTTTTCTACGATAACGGCCAGGGTATGTTTATTCATCATCGTCACCTCCCAGCATATTAAGCAAGGACTCTCCAGGCGGCACCATGGGATAGACATTGGCTTCCCTTTCCACCCAGAAGTCAATTATAACAGGCCGGTCGGTAACTTGGAAAGCCTCCTGCAGGGCTCCCGCCACGTCTTCGGCTTTGGTCACCCGCATGCCCACTGCCCCATACGCCTCAGCCAATTTAACAAAATCGGGCTGATGGCACATGTCGGTATGGGAATAGCGTCCATTGAAGAAAAGACCCTGCCATTGCCGTACCATGCCCAGGAAATGGTTGTTGAGGATACAAATCACAACCGGTATTTTATACTGAACCGCCGTGGCGAGTTCCTGAATGTTCATCTGAATACTGCCGTCCCCGGCTATATCGATGACTTTCATATCAGGCCGGGCAATTTTAGCTCCGATAGCGGCCGGGAAGCCATAGCCCATGGTACCTAGTCCACCTGAACTGATAAAGGTGCGCGGTTCTTTGTATTTGTAGTATTGGGCGGCCCACATTTGGTTTTGTCCTACCTCAGTAGTAATAATCGCATCGCCCTGAGTTACATCATAGATTTTTTCCACCACATGCTGTGGCATAATACGGCCCTCTGAGGCTTTGCCATAGCGGAGGGGAAACTCGTCCTTCCAACGGGAAATGGTCTGGTGCCATTCAGTCAGTTCATCCCGGCTGTCAACCCGGGGAATCAAAGCCTGCAAAGCATCTTTCACATCACCGGCGATAGGAATGTCAATGTCCACATTCTTTCCAATTTCCGCAGCGTCGATATCGATATGTATGATAGCCGATTTGGGGGCAAAATGTTCCAGCTTGGCAGTTACGCGGTCATCAAATCGGACTCCCACTGCGATTAGGACATCACATTCCCCCGTAGCGTAATTGGCATAGCGGGTGCCGTGCATGCCCAGCATTCCCAGAGATAGATAGCTAAGCCCCGGAAAAGCTCCCATTCCCATCAGGGTTGTGGTTACTGGTATCTTGGCCTTTTCCGCCAACTCTCTCAACTCTGCCGACGCTTCAGAGGCTATAACCCCTCCGCCGGCATAAATGACCGGTCTTTCCGCACGGTTTATCATTTGTGCAGCGGAAACGATCTGACCGGAATTGACCCCTTTCAATACCCGGTAACCTCTAATATTGACTTCATCATTGTTGTCTTCATAATCTATAACTCTGTCCATCACATCGCGCGGTAAATCAATAACTACCGGCCCGGGACGGTTGGTATTGGCTATGTGGAAGGCTTCATGGATAATACGGGCTACATCCTCGGTTCGCTCTATCATATAACTATGTTTTGTAATGGGCAAGGTTATACCAATAATGTCAGCTTCCTGAAAGGCATCTGTACCCAGGAACTGGGTTCCCACTTGTCCGGTTAAAGCCACCATCGGGATTGAATCCATATAGGCGTCGGCAATTCCCGTAACGAGATTGGTCGCCCCCGGGCCTGAAGTCGCCAGGCATACTCCGGTCTTGCCGGATGCTCGGGCATAACCTTCCGCAGCGTGAGCTGCTCCCTGCTCATGGCGAACCAGGATATGCTTTATGTCCGAATCAAACAGGGCATCATAAATCGGTAAAGCCTGGCCCCCCGGATAGCCAAAAATGACCTCTACTCCCTCTTTCTTCAGGCAGTGCAACAATATTTGGGCTCCTTTTAACTTCACTCCCATCACCTCCATTACAATTATTAATAAATCAAATAATTAAAATAAACGATGTCTTTTTATTCTATACTAAAAAGTTCATTTATTCACTACGTCAATTGTTTAGGTATAGTAAAAAAACCCCCATTTTCGACCCTTTAAACAAAAGTTGCCAGCTTCAACAAGTGTTTGGTAATTTTTGTAAATATAAAAGCGGGCTTGTGATGGCCCGCTTTTTATCAACCTTGAGGGCAATATCATTTCTTAAATATTGCTCCGGTATTGGCTGACTGTACCATCTCGGCATATCGCCGCATGTAACCGGTTTTAATTCGGGGCTCAGGTTTAATCCAGTTTTGCTTTCTAGTTGCTAGCTTATCTTCGTCGACTATAAGCTCCAGGCGGTTCTGATCAATATCTATACTTATCAGGTCTCCTTCTTCTACTAGAGCTATCAAACCACCGGCGGCGGCTTCGGGGGATACGTGTCCGATGGAAGCTCCCCGGGTAGCTCCGGAGAAACGTCCATCGGTAATAAGGGCTACATCTTTATCAAGTCCCATCCCTGCAATTACTGAAGTAGGGGTAAGCATTTCCCTCATCCCCGGGCCTCCGCGCGGGCCCTCATAACGTATAACTATGACATCACCTGCTTTTATCTTCTGGCCAAGTATGGCCTCCACCGCTTCTTCTTCACTATCAAAGACTCGGGCCGGGCCTTGATGCTGCATCATCTCTGGAGCCACTGCTCCTTTCTTAACCACTGCTCCCTCAGGAGCCAGATTACCAAATAGAATGGCCAGCCCGCCACTGGCATTATAGGGATTATCCAAAGGCCGGATTACAGAGTGATCCAGAACTGGAGTGCCGGTAATGTTTTCCCCCAACGTTAAACCGGTTACGGTCATTACCGCTTTATCTACCAGATTTCTCTTGCTCAGTTCGTTGAAAAGGGCCTGTACTCCTCCGGCCTGGTAAAGATCTTCCATATGGTGCTCACCGGCGGGACTTATTTTACAAAGATGCGGCGTAAGGGCGCTTAATTGGTTAAACATATCAAGGTCTATGCTTACTCCGGCTTCGCCGGCAATCGCCATAAGATGAAGTACCGAGTTGGTAGAACAGCCGATAGCCATGTCTACGGTCATTGCATTCCGGAAGGCTGAAGCAGTCATAATATCACTGGGTTTAATATCCTTTTCCCAGAGTTCCATAATTTTGATTCCTGCGCTCTTGGCCAAGCGTATACGTTCGGAATATACTGCAGGAATAGTTCCATTACCGGGCAGACCCATGCCCAGAGCCTCGGTCAGGCAGTTCATGGAATTGGCGGTGAACATCCCCGCACAGGAGCCGCAGGTCGGGCAGGCATTATCCTCAAGAAAGGTCAATTCCTGCATATTAATCTTGCCGCCCGCAACTGCTCCAACACCTTCAAATACCTGAGTGACACTTACTTTTCGCTTGCCTATGTTCCCGGCTAACATTGGCCCCCCGCTGATGAAAATAGCCGGGATATTGAGACGAGCCGCCGCCATCAACATTCCGGGGATAACCTTATCGCAATTGGGTATGAAGACGAGGGCATCAAAGGCGTGCGCGGTAGCCATTATCTCTACCGAATCGGCGATAAGTTCTCTGCTCCCCAGAGAGTATTTCATGCCGATATGGTTCATAGCAATACCATCACAAACCGCTATGGTTTGAAATTCAAAGGGGGTTCCACCCGCCAAACGCACCCCGGCTTTCGCCGCCGCAGCGATTTTGTCCAAATTAATGTGACCGGGTACTATATCATTATAGGAATTCACAATACCGATGAAGGGTTTTTCAATCTCTTGATCAACCAGTCCCAGCGAACGAAACAAAGACCGGTGCGCTGCTTTTTCCAGGCCGTGTTTAACCAGATTACTTTTCATGGCGATTCTCCTTTATTCCCAAAATAATCCCACACTTGTATTGTCGTGTCGTGGTACTTCAGGGTTAACCCCTGAAATCTCTCATTTAAACTGAAAGAGTTTCCCCAGTATCTGAAAATAGTTGATAAAAAAGAAAATAAAAAAACCCTCGTCCTTTTCAGGGACGAGAGGTATTTCCCGCGGTACCACCCTGTTTGTCATACCCACTGCGGATATGACCTCTTAATGCACAAACTCGAGGGACTGTGCCAACTTTGTAACGGACTTGTTCGTCCGGCACCACCTACTGAGCCTTCTCTATACAGGCCTTTCGGATAGCAGCTCTGGAATGAGATCCTGCGTTTTATTGATACCGGTTCCCAGCTCCCCCGGTTCTCTGTGATCAAAGCTTAAGCGCAGTTTTTTTCCTTCATAGCCATGATATATTTCGGAACAGTATAGCGTAAGTCTTATCTGTCTGTCAAGTTCTGTACGACTAGTACTCGCCCTCGTTCTGCAGATTAAGTCTGCGGATATACTCTTTAAGACCGATCTGTTTGCGATCCCCTTGTGTGCGCCTCTGCTGTTCTTTTTGTTTTATTCTTTTGAACATGGTCCACAACAACCGGGTTCCCTCTTCCGTCTGGCATGCTTCGGATGGACTCATCCCGCTAAGATTTGGCATACGTGAACCATACCATTTGTTTAGATACATCTCTTTCAAAGCTGATTCTAATTCTGGATATTGCTTTTTCACATCCATGGTAAGTATGTCAAATATTCCCTCTTCTCTAATCTCCAGTCCATCAAACTCCAGAGCATCGTACATATTTTCTTCAAAGCGCTGGCGGATAAACCTGATGTCTCTATCACCGAAAGCCGATACGGTAATCCAGTTCAAACCCATTATATATTCAGCCATAAAACCGGGATTTTCCTGGCAGTCTTCCAATTGGTAATAGACCTGGAATTCTCCCGGGAGATCTATTTTCAGACTCTTCATCTCCTCCAGGCGGGTTAAAACCCCATCCCGGTCTTTGATGGAGTAACGAGCGGTAATAAAGCGCATACCGTCTTCAAAAGCCAGGTCATCACCCTCATTCAGAAGAATATCTTCAAATTGCAGATATTGACCACTCAAATAGCTATACGCATTTGTTAAGCTCAGTTCATACTTGCCTCGGGCCACAACCGGCCCGGCATGATCGACAGTGAAAAGCCGGTGAAAGTCATCCGCGTTATTTTGATTCTGACATATGACCACAAATTCATCGCCGTTAATAACCAAATCAGCAATAACTCCCGTCATAAAAGTCACCCCGTGATTGAAGTCGTCTTCAAAACAGGTAACCCTCATATGCATTCCATACGGCAATTCCTCGGCCTCACGGATATTATCGACCCTATCCAGTATTTCAAACAGGTCGTCTATATCAATTATCTCATAGACCCTGCAGAACACCTTCACAGCGAAAGGATTAAACTCGGAATCAGCCTCCAGTTTGCGATTGGCAAGCTGATCCACCCCGTTAATCAACCAGTCGTCTCCGGGATCTTTGCTAATGCTGAATAAATATTCGTTCCGGTATATCTCCCGTTCATGCAGGATTATTGAATATGCAGTCATTTCAGCATGGTTATCAGAACCGTGTGCTTCCTCGACCTGTCCTTCCAGGAGCAATGAAGCGGGATTCATAGCCCGGTTAATCTGTTGCAGCAACACACCTTGAGACAACCTGCTCTCGGTCAGAATGGAAAAAATGTAATTGAAATCTTGATATCTTAGTGCATGGAAAAAACTGTTCACCAGTTGCCGGGGAGCTAATTTTGCTGATACTTTACGCAGCACCTCGTTTGTACTGGCATAAGAATATTCCAGTTTTTCATCCAGGTACTGCTGATATAAAAATTTGCCCAAGGCCGGACGGCTCATAAAACGAACATTGAATTTATAAGCATCACTAATCAATAAACAGCATTCCTGGAAACTGATCTCAACCATATCAGGCAGTATTTCACGGTCGTTTTCGTATTGATCGACCGGCATATCATCTATAACAAAGAAACTGTGTATACCGTCAGAGCTAAAGGTGAGAAAAAAACATTCCACATAAAGACCCGGGCCGTTCTTTTTCCAGGACACATCCACAGTCATGCGCCCGGTGTGGCGGCTGGCGGTGGCATAAGCGCGGTAAAACTCACCTTTGGAGAGCAGCGAAAAATCTTTATTAAGCCCTGCCAAATTATATTTTGCCAAAGCCCGTTCGCATATAGCTTCGAATTCCTTACCGTATTCCCTTTTAATCAGTTGGAAATAATCCACCATGGCAGGCTCATAAAAAGAGGACAAACCTTCCATGATATCTGCTCTAACATCATAGGGTATCTCCTCAACGATCTCTAATATTGAAATACTGCCTTCTCTGGTGGCGATTAGCTTTATAATATCACTAGACAGATTTTTCAGCATCGTTCGGGGTATGTTGGCTTTTCTATATTTCTTCATCTATGTCTCCATAATTGTTAATTATATTTTAAATTTAACATTTTGCCGTTTGAATGGCAAACTTCTGTTGCTGAGCCTTCAAAAATGACATTATTTGAGTTACCCTTTCAGGCCAATAGTCATGGGGCATAAGGATATTCCTTAAAATAAATACTTTTTCTTGCAGGAGAATGACAAAAAATGTAGTATTTTTGCGGATAGTAGGGTATTAACTAACTGGTAAGGTGATTTTTATGCGGCGTATAAATATTGAAGATCTGCGACCCGATATGGAAGTAGCTCGCAATATATTTGGAAGCGAAGGACGCATTCTGCTGCACTCCGGAGTAGTGTTGTCGGATTCGTATATAGCCCGTCTTCGTCAATTGGGCATAGGGTCTGTCTATGTCAAAGATGAGATTTTTGGAGAAATAGAAATACCCGAGGTGGTTTCAGAAAAAATCCGTATGGAAACAATTAAAGTCGTACGTGAAAATTTTGTCCTTATGCAGCAAGGTCATTTGATAAACGTACGTTCGGTAAAAGATGTAGTAAATAATCTGATCGACGAGTTGCTTTCCAACGCTCATGTTTCGGTGAATCTGACCGATATACGTTCCTTTGATGATTATACCTTTGCCCATTCAGTAAACGTATGTGTACTTGCTCTTATGACCGGAATCACCATGTCATATAATAGCACTCAGTTAAAGGAACTTGCCATGGGAGCTTTACTCCATGACATTGGCAAAACTTTATTGAACAAAGATATCTTGAACAAACCCAACGATCTGACTCGGGAAGAATACACTGATGTAAAACGCCATGCAGAGATGGGATTTCAGATCTTACGAAAATACGTTGACATATCCCTGCTCTCGGCCCATGTGGCCTTCCAACATCACGAACGCTGGAATGGCAAAGGCTATCCACGGGGAATCTCAGGAACGAATATTCACGAATATGGGCGCATAGTAGCTGTGGCCGATGTTTATGATGCCCTACTGGCAGATCGTCCCTACCGGGCCGCCTATACTTCCAGCCAAGCCGCCACCATACTGAAACGCTGGTCGGGAAGCTATTTGGATCCTGCTTGTATAAATGCGTTAATATCGAATGTGGCTATTTATCCTGTAGGCAGTGTGGTTGAATTAAATAGCGGAGTGGTAGGTATTGTCGTTGATGTTAATAAGGAGATGCCGACTAGACCAATAGTTAGAGTAGTATATAACTTGCGCAGTGAAAGTCTGATGCCATCTCATGAAATAGATCTCTCCAAAATGTCCACCGTAATAATTACCCAAACGCTCAGCGATAAACAAGTAGCCGATATTATAAAAAAAAGCAATGGTCAATTGTAGCAGATTTGAAATCTATAACCAGCTATAAATATAGTCCCTTCTGTAAAAAATATTATCAAAGGAGGGATTTACTTTGAGAAGGTCTTTCAGGTCAAAGAACAATCACAAAATTCATTATGGTGCCATGGCCATACCGGTTGCATTTATTAACGGTCTGTTTTTCGGAGGTTTGGCCTTGCGAAAAATTAGACAGTACTGGGAAGGCGGACCCATGGATTAGCCGCCCCCTCCTTTCATCATATTTAAGAGGGGCAGTCCTGGTAATAAGGAACTACCCCTCTTTCTTACTTTTAATACTCTCAGGTAAGATTCTATTTTTCAATTACATGTTTACGGGGAGGAATTACCACGGCCTCCCCATCAATTATTAATTCTCCATCCTGGTTGTGGCAGGTAGTCTTGAGTTTCACCCGGCCAGCTGGCATTAATTCAATAACTTCGGTAGTTGCTCTTATGGTATCACGAATAAAGCAAGGACGCATAAATCTCAGGTTCTGACTACCGTATATGGTTCCGGCACCCGGCATATGATTGCCGATAACATTGGCTATCAACCCTACCAATAACATTCCGTGTACGATACGGGTTTTGAAATGGCCTTCCTGGGATTTTTCCTCATTGATGTGCAACCAGCTAAAGTCTCCGGTTATACCGGCATAATTATACACATCGAATTCGGATATGGTTTTCTCTACATAGGCCGAATCCCCGATTTTTAATTCTTCGAAAATATGTTCCGCCATTTAAAGGTTCTCCTTAGACCCACCTGAAGAACTCACTATTTTACCAGCTCTTGCATCTTTTTGGTAAAATCATCAAAAAAGGCACTGAAGGGTGTATCAACTGTCGAAAATAAGGAACTGACCGTATCCTGAACCAGCTTTTGGGAATGGGCCTGATTATTTTGAACCTGTTTAATCAACTCCTCAATCACCCGCCCACTCTCCTCACGGGCTTGCTGGCGTTGTTCCAGATACTTCTTGGCCATTGCCTCCATTTGATCATTGGTCCAGGTTACACTACCTAACCCAACCATCCACATGTCCCAAAACTTTTTCACCAGATCATCGGCGGCGGCAAACGACTTGGTCAACTGTTCTTGTGAATTCATTACAACCAGCTCCTTCTATAATTTATTGGTAATGGTGCTTCTTCAGGATACCCCTTTGCCATTTGTATAATTCCAGCAAACCCATCTATAACTTTTGGCCTGCTCCTTTCAGACTATACTATCGGCAAAGTATCCTTCAGTTTGTAAGAACCAGGATGTCTTACCTATATTATCCCAAGCTTTTTGCCCGCCGTCAATGAGTCCTTTGAAATATCTAATAATTATAAAAGTAAAACGGCTTAGGTTAGGAAAATAATCTTAATTTTATTTAAGCAAGGATAAGGCCGCTATCTCCTGTAAGTCGGACAGATTATGAGCCTTAATCAAGTCGGGGGACAAGGTATACAGGGTATCATCAATATATAAGGCCCGCTCCACATTTTTGTCGGAATCGTACCATACATCCCCGGCCTTTTGAATATCTTCGTAGCTAAGATGGGTAATTCGCCCTCGGAACTGTAGACCGTCGTTTAGATCGATACGGTAGACGTATAGTCCCTGAAAAGCAAAGCTGCCATAGGGTGGAATCTGCGTATCAGGTTGTTCACCGCTATTATCCCGGACTTCCATGACAGTCACCGGAAATGCCAGCAGATTTTTTTCCGCGGAAAATAACAAGGCCTTGTGATTGTGCAATACCTCTGAATCTGTGCCCCTATCACCTATCGTTGCCCTGCTCATTTCCACCGGATTTTCAACATCGGTCACATCAAAAATAGCCACTTTCATTCCCAGATAATAAGCCTGCGCCTGATCATTCCAACCCTTAACTTCCACGGTATCCTTTCCAAAACCTATTATATGGTTTTCATCATAAGGCTGCAAATAATCGCTATAACCGGGAATTTTCAATTTGCCAAGTATTCGTGGTTGCAGGGGATCCTGGAGGTCCAGTACAAAAAAGGGATCTACTTGTCTGAAGGTCACCATATATGCCCGATCACCCATGAAGCGAGTGGAATAGATTCGTTCCCCGGGGGCAATGTTTTCTAATTTGCCGCAGATCTGCAGATCCGTATTTAGTATGAAGACATTGTTCTGAGATGTATATTGGTCGTCGCGCCATGTTTCACCACTGGTAGTGGCTATACGCAGAAAATCCCCATACTCATCCATAGAGAACTGGTTCAAGATTGTGCCCGGCACCGTTCCACTGGAACAATATTGGATTTTCCCCGGCTGTAAGGCGAATTTATACAGCCTGGTATTGCTTTCCGGCGGCTGGTATTCCGTTCCGCTTTGGAGCGCGCCAGTTTCAGGGTAAATTATCTGTTGAATCGCCACATAAAGATTTTGCTGGGAAGCATAGACCTGATTACCGCTGCCCAAATAGGTATGAATATCAGCTTTAGAAGAGGAATTTAGATCAAGAGCAGCCATCATTAAGTAATTGGGACTGATACAATCAGGGAAATAACGAATCTTCTCCAACTTTTCGGCTATAAATGCGTCACCCTGGATGCTATCACGCCACAGGGGAGTAATTCCTTCGCGGTTGCGGATACTGTAGTAATTCAAATATTTATTGGTCAGAAGGTAAAATGAGGAATCCACTTTGCGTGAGGTCAGGTAATTACCTTCCAGTTCCAGCTCTCGTACCTTTTCGGGCTGCGATTGGTCCTGAATATTATAGACTATGGCACGTGTAGTCTGGAAAGAGCTGAAAGGTGGACATATACGAACTTTCAGTTGGTTATCAGGTTCGATAAGGGGTTCCCGGTTATAGCTGCCGATAACGATAAGATTCTGAGCATCCAGGTACAGATCTAACGGCTCAAACCCGCTGCTCTCGAAGTGAAGGGTAGATACCACCTGCATCTGGTCTGCGGGTTGTGCCTTTATAATAAGAACCCGCTCCTTGTTCACATGATAAATATAGGCGCCATCCGTCTTGACCAGATCAGCTTCATCCACCCCCTCTACCTGTACGTTGGTGCCGGAATATTCCGGGGGAGTGGAAGCAGCTTGTGGAGTGATCACGGCCTGATCAAGTGCTTTGGAGGCGCTTCCGGAAATCTCGGCCCGGTCAAACAAGCGTATCTGTCCCGAGGATTTTTCCAGGAGCTTCAGCAGATTGTCGTAGCTGCCTACCAACGGCAAGTCCGTATTCAATGCAGCCGGGGATTTTGATACAGCGGAGGCGCCCTGGCCATAGGCCCCACCCACCGCCAGCAAGGGCAGCAGTATAAGCACCGCTAACAGAGATAAGATTTTGCCCCGAGGTGACTTCATATAAACCCTCCTCAAATCGTTCTTATCCATATTACGGATTATATCTCGCTTCACTTACATCAAAAAGACTAAGAAATGACTAACTCAAGTTTCCCAGGGAGGGGGACAGGGGGACGGTCCCCCCGTAGTTTTATTTGAAGCTGCTGGTTTCCATGCTCTCCAGATCCTGGCGCGACCCGATCAACACCAAAGTATCACCGGCCAGCACCGTGTCGTGACCGTGAGGGTTCATAATTGCCTTATCCTGACGTATAATGGCAACTACTATGATATTGCTCACCCGCCGGTCAAAGATATCCCGAATATCCTTATTAGCCAGCGTTGACTGTTCATTTATTACTATTTCTTCCAGCTGTATCTCAACATTGCGAGAGGTAAAAAGGGTATCCACCAGTTCAACCATTGCAGGTTTCAACATAGCCATAGCCATCTGATGCCCCCCTATCTGGGTAGGGGAAATCACCTTGTCAGCCCCGGCATGGCGAAGCTTAGCCACCGTTTCCGGTTTGGCGGCCCGGGCTACGATTTTAAGACCTGGATTGACGGCCCGGGCCGTCAAAACCACGAATACGTTGTAGGCATCTTCAGATAGAGCGCAGATAATTCCTCTGGCCCTTTCAATGCCTGCCGACTGGAGAATTTCATCCTGGGTAGCATCGCCCAGTATAACCAGGTGGCCTTCGGTCCGCATCCCCTCAACCAGTTCCTGGTCAGAGTCAATTAATAAATAGGGAACCTTCTCGTTACGAAGAATATATGCTACATTGCTGCCAACTCTCCCAGCCCCGCATACAATAACATGGTTATCAAGTTTTTCAATTACCTTCATCATTTTGTCATTCCCCATTAATCGAAAAATCTGGCTCTCCACCAATATATTAATTATAGCTCCCAGAGAATAGGCTACGATACCCACGCCAACCACCAGTATCAGCAGTAAAAACATTCTCCCCCCCATTGTCTGTGGAAGAATGTCACCGTATCCGGTAGTGGTCAGACTTACAATAGTCACCCAAAAAGCGTTAAAAACCGACCAGTCTTCAAAATATACCAGCCCTATAGTGCCTATAAGCGTTATTCCCATTAGAGCCAGGACGGCAGTTAATAGCTTAAGCCTTGATTCTGACACCTTTACGCCTCAATTCAGAAAATAATTTAATTTAACTACTAGGATTCCTCTTGAAATTCAGCCTGCACTACGGGAGCAAATACCATCTGGGCCACCTTTTGTCCAGGAAGTATCCGGACCGGCTTATCGGTTACGTTCAATAATAAAATCTTAATCTCCCCAACATGCTCTCCATCTATCGTAGCTGGGGCATTGGCCACTACAATACCCTTGCCCGCCATTCCCGCCCGGCTCCGTATTTGCCCTTCATAACCCGACGGAATCATAATAGCAAATCCGGTAGGCAGGCTCCTGACTTCATTGGGATAGAGAATGATTTCGTCCTGATGGGCCACACTTATATCACACCCTGCAGCACCCCGCGTCTCATATTCCGGCAATCGTGCCCATGAAACTAACTTTTTAAACTTGACTCCGATCTTTTCCATTATCCACACACTCCTATTCTTTTCGAAGGGCAATCTTCCCTAATTCACACCTGATTCACAACCCTATTCCAGTACAAAACTCATTTTTTTGCAGATAAGTCCGATTATGCTTGGATAGAAGGTTAAGACTATTATCGCGAGTATGTAGATTATATCATAATAGTACGTACATTTTTTATTACCGGTTGTCATTGAGCATGATTTATTCCCACTAAAGCTCTGCTTCATTTACAATATGTATATGAGTCCTGAGGAGGGGTTAAGAGCTTGGAAGATAATACTATATTATTTGGCCTACTTATAGGCGTATTTTTGGTCCTTATTCTTTTGTTCCGGCAGTGGCTAGGCAGCAATCGGAAAACGGGTGCAGAGAATTGTGGAGAAGTCCTTTCCCAAATGGATATCAGACTCGCAATGCTGGAAAAAAGCCAGGACAATATACTGCAGAGCGTGCGCCAAGATATTTCAGCCTTGCGCGCCGAGTCATCCCTTCAGGCTAAGCAGATCCGGGAGGAACTTGCCTTTAATCTCAAAGCTTATCAAGACTCACTACTGAATCGCATGAGTGAAATTGCCAGTATGCAGAAAAATCAACTGGAAACATTTTCTGACCAACTGAATCGCTTAACCCTGAGCAACGAACAAAAACTGGATGGTATGCGATTGACCCTGGAGGATAGAATGAAGCTGCTTCAGGACGATAATAACCACAAACTGGAACAAATGAGGCTTACCGTTGACGAAAAGCTCCATGCCACGCTGGAAACACGCCTGGGTGAGTCTTTCAAACTGGTCAGTGACAGGTTGGAACTGGTACACAAAGGTTTGGGCGAAATGCAAACCCTGGCCTCGGGCGTTGGCGATTTAAAAAAGGTGCTTAGTAATGTTAAAACCCGAGGGATCTGGGGCGAGATTCAATTGGGCAATATATTGGAACAGGTGTTAAGTGTGGAGCAATATGCGCTTAACGTTGCCACCCGCCCGGGCAGTAATGAACGGGTAGAATTCGCCATCCGGTTGCCCGGTTTGGAGCAAGGAGGGGGACCGGTTTGGCTCCCTATTGACGCCAAATTCCCACAGGAGGATTACCTGCGCCTATTGGAAGCCACTGAACAGGGACTGGTGGCGCAGGCAGAGGAAGCCGGACGTCAACTGGAAAAACGCATTAAAGCAGAGGCCCAAATTATTCGTGATAAATACCTGGACCCACCGCATACCACTGATTTTGGTATAATGTTTTTGCCAACGGAAAGTCTTTATGCGGAAGTGGTCAGGAGACCAGGTCTCTTATCGTCCATGCAGAATGACTTCCGAGTTATTGTATCCGGCCCCAATACTATGCTGGCTCTACTGAACAGCCTGGCGGTCGGATTCCGGACTTTGGCGATTGAAAAGCGTTCCAGTGAAGTTTGGAAACTACTGGGGCTCGTAAAGACTGAGTTCAGCAGGTTCGGAGATGTGCTGGAAAAAACCAAGAAAAAGTTAAATGAAGCCACTGATACGATAGACAGCGCCTCGCGAAGAAGCCGCAGCATTGAGAGACGGTTACGAGGAGTACAAGAGCTGTCAATTGATGTGGATTCAATTGACGAAACCCTAGATTAAAAAGTACCTGAAATCATGCTTTATTTATCCGTTTTAATCCACCCATGAAGGCTGGTAGAGCTGGTAGGTATTTTTTCCTTTATTCTTCGCTTCATACATCGCCCGATCGGCCTTTCTTATCAGATCCTCCAGTTCTTCACCATCATGAGGATAAATGCTTATTCCAATACTGGCACCTATGGTGATGTTTTGACCGTCTATTTCAAACGGCCGGGACAAGGCCTCAAGTATTCTTTCACTAACAGCTGTGAGTGAGTCTTCCGATATACGGGTAAGCAAGGCCACGAACTCATCACCTCCCAGGCGCGATAGGAAGTCGGTTCCCCGAAAAATGTTCTTCATTCGCAACGTCACTTCTTTAAGAACCTGGTCACCCATTTCATGCCCTAGAGTGTCATTCACTTGCTTAAAGGAATCCAGGTCAATAAACATTATTGCCAGTTGCTGGTCTATATGTGGGCTTCGATTAGCAAAATGGGCAAAATACTTTTCAAACATCCTGCGGTTAGGCAGTCCGGTCAGAGCATCACATAACGCCATTTGAGCCATATTTTCTTCCATTTCCTTCTGGTGGGTAACATCTACAATCAGACCTTCCAGGCGGTACACCCTTCCATTCTGATCCTTCAGAGGCACAGCCATATTGTGAATCCAGCGGGTTTGTCCGCCGAACATCATAACACGATATTGTATCATGCTTCTTTTTCCCGACCTCAGATCTTTATCAGCTTCCTTTACCCGGTACAGATCATAGGGATGTATACGCTTTTGGAACAGCTGCGGGTCTCTCAGCAATTCTTCGGCACGATATCCGATTATCTGCTCTATACCGGAAGAGTAATAATACTGATTATTCCCCAGGTCGTAAGACCAGCGAACGATATTGAGTTCCCACAATACTTCATCAAGGCCCCCTGCTTCCGCCGGCAACATTCGTTTTTTATCCGCCAGCAGGTGGTTCGCCAGCCAAAGAATAATCAACTCTGCAAAGAGTAATATCCCCAGCCGGAACTTGACAGACTCACCCAATATAAGCACAATGGCAATGTTAAAGAAGAAGAATACCCAGAATGTCTTCAGCATTACTATATTCACTTGGTGCCGATTTAATTTGCGCAAATCCATTCTACCCCTTTTGATCTTTTGGCTAATCCAAGGCTTTGCTTTGAAACTAAAAATCTTAACTGGTTTAATGTGGATAAAATCTTTCTTGATTAATTATTTTAGCAATTATAAATCGTTTAGTCGAATTATTTATTAATAAATCAGGACCTAGGGCGCAATTTGTGTATGCAAATCTAATCCCGGCTTAGAATTAAGGAATATTAGGTAGAGCAGGAAAAGGCAATTATGGCAATATAGTCCCTGAGTGCTGCTATGTGGAGTTACCCTTTGACGTGTAAAGATAATTTATTAGAAAACGGAGATAGTTGGCAGTGCGACTGGTAGTAGTATTACAGCGAGTATCGCAGGAAAACCTGCGTAACTACAAAACTATATTTTGGTTAATGTTTATTTTTGGCAGATTCTCCGGGAAGCGCTGAATAACAACGCCCAGGTTCTTTCTTTCGGCTTGAAGGAAAGCAGCCTGGAGGATATTCTCCTGCGCCTGGTACAGAACGATACTGTTGGCTAGTTAATCACGCATGGATTTTACCAATGCCATGTCCTGACTGAACATTTCTTTATAGGAAAGCCCTACAATCATCAAACAGCCAATTGCCACTGAAGCTGCAATCATAATCATTACCACGAATTGATATCTTACTGCTGACTGGGGATTCATTCCCGCCAGTATCTGTCCGGTCATCATGCCGGGCAGACTGACCAGCCCAACCACCATCAATGAGTTTATGGTGGGGGTCATGCCTGCCGCAACCGCCTTCTTAACATATACTATTACCGCTTCCCACGGTGTTGCTCCAAAACACAGCAACTGTTCAACTTCCTCAGAATGCGCGAAGATGTCACTATATAGCCGGTCAAGAGATAAAGCGATAGCGTTCATGGAGTTCCCCAATAGCATGCCAAAAATTGGTATGATGACCCGGGCAGAATACCAGGGCTGAGGAGCGATGATCACGACCACCACGATCAAACCTACAATAAAAGTGCTGGCTGTTAGTGAAAGGAATGTTACCGGCACGGGGTTTCCAGGAGTATTACTTATTCTCCGGGTGGCCTCCCTGCTGGCTATCCAGCACATTAATAATATAATGGGTAATATCACCAGCAGATTATTAAGTTTGAAAATATAGGTTAGAATGTAACCTATCAAACTTAATTGTACGAAAGCACGCACTGTCCCCCATAACAGTGATCTTAAGAGTCCCAAACCCAAGAGGGTCGAAATGATTCCGGTAATCATGACCAACGATACGCTAAGAAGCAATTGTAGATTTGAAATCTGAATATAACTGCTATCCATTATGCAATGCCCCCTGACTATAACCCATTTCCAAAACCGTAAGATCTTTTAAATCTTTCAAATCGTCTTCGCCATGAGTAACTATAATAATCGCTCTGCCAGGCGTTTCTTTCACCCAGCGGGCAACCAACTGCATGACTCTTATACGGTTTTCATCGTCCAGGTAAGCCGTAGGTTCATCTAGAAGAACCACCGTCGGATCAATCATTAATGCTCTGATCAATGCTATCCTGGATGCCTCGCCTCCAGAAAGAGTCTGAGCGTTTTGCCCCAGCAGTTCCGAAGGCAGATCTAAGGTCTTCATATACTGCTCACAGATTTGCTTTGAGTATGAAGGCCCCTCCTTCATACTTGATAAAGCAAAGGGTAAGCGCAGGTTATCTTCTACGCTGCCGCGAAACATCACCGGCTTCTGAGAAACATAGTGGACGCTGCGCCGCCAGTCTGTGGCTGGAATGGCATGCCAATACGTGCCTTTGAAATATACCTCTCCCGATTCGGCAGCAATTAATCGGGCCAGCATTCTTAGCAGAGTCGACTTACCAGAGCCGGAAGGCCCTTTTATGGTCAAAATATTGCCGGCGGACACGGAAGCAGATTCGCGAACCATAGTATTTCTATTTCCCAACGAACGCCCCAGGTTTCTAAAGTCTAAAATGGTGTACATTACCTGTTCTCCTCTGTAAGTAATTTATAGAAGGTTCCAACCATGCAACAATTGCCATAGAAATAATGTTAACCGAAAAGCGGATTTGAATTTCTGCAAACCATATCTCGGTAAATTGGGAATACAAAGATAGTTTCATAAGCCTCATATGGCTGGATGATATGGAATCTTGGGAAAGGGCGGCATAATTATGCCACTTAAGGTGATCCCTATACGGTTAATCTTTAATGATTTCAACACGGTTGCGGCCGTTTTGCTTGGCCTGATACAGGGCAGTATCCGCGGCTTGAACCAGGTCTGTTTGTTCGCTTCGCTCCCCCACTTTATTGAAGGCCAAGCCGAGACTTATAGTTACTGGTATTGAATTATCCTGAAACAGCACCGGTTGAGACTGGATATTCTTCAGGATACGATTAGCAATCTGATAGGCTTCATCCGCTGTACATCCGGGCAGCACCAGGAGGAACTCCTCCCCTCCATAACGACCGAGTGCATCATAAAGGCGTATGTTTCTTCTCATCCGTTCAGCCACTTCCACCAGCACGGCATCCCCGGCTACATGTCCATAAGTATCGTTCACCTTTTTGAAATGATCCAGGTCACCCATTATTACTGCCAGGCTGCCCCTTTGACGGTCCGCGCGGGAGATTTCCCGCTCCAGAACTTGAAGTATCTCCCCATGGTTTAGGATTCCGGTCAGCGGGTCATGCTGCGCTTGATAGCGCTGCAGCGCCAAAGCCTCCTCCAGAGAATTCTGCAGAGCCAAAATGCGTTTGCCTACTCGTAACCGTACTTCTAATTCTTCAGGTTTAAAGGGCTTGGTGATATAATCATCCGCTCCCGCGTTTAGGCCCCCTACAATATCTTCTTTGCTATCCCGGCTGGTAAGCAAAATAATATAATGATAGCTTTTATCTCCCGACTCACGAAGACGTCGGCACAAGTCCGGCCCATCCAGCCCAGGCATCACCCAATCCGCCACTACCAGACGAGGTGAGTTCTCTTCCTCCAGTATATTCCAGGCCTGTTCGCCGTCTTCGGCTTCCAGTACCTCATAACCCCATTTTGATAAGAGAACCTTGAGCACAGTACGGGAAATCATATCATCATCTGCAATTAATACTCTCATTGTTCATATTCTCCACCTTATCAGGGCCAACATATCCACGCTCAACCCAAATATAATCTCTGAGCACCATTCATATACGGCCCTTTAATATTGTTAGCCCTCCAGCATATGGTTGATTTTCTGCAGGCAGTCCTTACACGCCTTTTTATTTTCCGCAAATGCGTTTTTCTCCAAGTCAATAGATACTTGGTATAGTCTTTGAATACGCAATGTGCCTGCCGAACCTTTTAACTGATGAGCTATGCTGCGCAGAAGAGAGAAATCACCGTTCTCCAGGGCGCCTTGCATCTTATCAAGTATCTGTGGCAGGTCGGTCCATAGTCGCCTATAAAGCTCCTGACCGTCTTTTTCCGTAAGCCCGGTTTCCTCAATAAAAATGTGCAGGCCTTCCTCAAGCATCGCAACAACCTCCGCTGCCCCCTCTTTTCTGGCAACTGTATAGCGCTCGATGATATAAAACAATAATTGAAAATCAATGGGTTTACTTATGTAATCGTCCATTCCCGATTGCAGGCATTTTTCTCGATCTCCTTCCATAGCATTAGCGGTCATGGCCACAATTATGGTGTGGTGCTTGTCGCCCTCAAGCTCCCTAATTCGAGTCGTAGTTTCATAGCCGTCCATATCCGGCATCTGGCAGTCCATAAATACGATGTCATATTGTTTTTTCCTAAGAGCCTGCAAGGCCTCCAATCCGTTGCTGGCAATATCACAGTACATATCCCGCTTTTCCAACATTTTGACCATTATTTTCTGGTTCATTTCATTGTCTTCAACCAGAAGGAACTTCAGCCTGGCAGGACTCGGATTTTCCCTGACCGTATAACGGGTAACAATCATGTCCCCAGGAGATTCTCCGGCCTTTAAACCAAGAACCATAGAAATGCATTTCAATAGCTCATCTCTTTTTACCGGCTTGCTAAGGTAGCCTGCAAAGCCATACTCTTTAGCTTTGCTAACATCCCCCTTCTGGGCTGCAGAAGTAAGCATGATTAGCTTAATATCCCGGGTGGAAGGCATGGCTTTAAGGGCGGCAGCCAAATCATAGCCGTTCATGCCGGGCATTTGAAAGTCGACTATAAGCACATCATACTGCTCTCCAACTGCAGTGGCTAAAAGCATACTAACCGCCTTTTCACCGCTTTCACTCTCCTCAATATGGCATTGCGCTTCCTCCAGATAGGTTCTTATAATTCTTCTATTATTAGCATTATCATCAACGATGAGTACCCGGGTTCCCTGAAGGTCAGCATATTCATAAGGGGCTACGTAGCGCTTTTCCGAAGTTGTTTTGAAGCAGGCCGTGAAGTAAAATTTTGATCCCTTGCCCATTTCGCTCTCGGCCGATATATTGCCTTCCATAAGGTGTACCAGTTCCTGCGAAATCGCCAAACCCAAACCGGTGCCTCCATATTTCCGGGTGGTCGAGGCATCAGCCTGGGTAAAGGGCTTGAAGAGCTGGTCTATATCCTTTTGTGAAATACCAATACCACTATCATTGACCTCAAAAAGGATTTCAACTCGCTCTTTGGTCTGCTCAAGCATTTCTGCGGTTACGAAAATTTCGCCCACATGGGTAAACTTTACCGCATTACTGAGCAGGTTATTAAGTACCTGGCGCAGGCGAGCGGGATCACCTATCAGTTCCTCGGGTACATTTGACTTTATCAGCGTATGTAATTCCAGGCCCTTTTCCCTTGCTTTGGGAGCCTGTAGAGAAACGGCGTCTTCTATGGCTGTTCTGGGCCGAAAACTTATTTCCTCCATTCTAAGCTTACCGGCTTCTATTTTAGAGAAGTCCAGGATGTCATTTATCAGGTATAGTAAGACCTCTGAGGCGGATTGCGCCTCCTGCACATAATCCTGTTGCTCCGCAGAAAGCTCAGTTTCTTTTAACAATTCCAAAAACCCTAGTATACCGTTCATGGGAGTGCGGATTTCATGGGACATATTAGCCAAAAATAGGGATTTGGTTTGGTTGGCAAATTCGGCCGCCTCCTTGGCATGGCTGAGTTTTTGCTCCATTTGACTGCGTTCTATAGCTTCCGATATGGAATTGGCAAAGGCCTTTAGGATGCTAAACTCATCATCGGTCCATTTTTTCTCGGTTTTGCGTTCATCAAAACCTACAAATCCCCAAAAAACGTCCCCGACCATTATCGGCAAAGCCAGTATCGATTTAATACTCTGCGACTCCAGCATTTCCCTGATCCACTTCTCCTTAAAATTCTTGACCAATTTTATGATAGCCCGACCCTGCATCAATGGTTTCAGAAGAGCTTTCGCATCCTCAAAGGATATATTCTGCAAGTGGGGGTTATTAATCCGGGTCAATAACTTACCTTTACTCCATCGCATTTTCTGACTGGTATAGCCATTATCCCCCTCATAATAATTTTCAAACAGATATACCCGTTCAACCCCGGTAGCTTCCCCCAGCAAAACCAGACATCTGCCAATAGCTTCATAATAGTCGCTGTTTACCAATAGTTCATTGGTAGCAGCAGAAATAGTAGTAAGCATTTTTTGTTTGATTAAGAGCTCCTCCTGGGCATTCTTCCTTTGATTGATGTCCCGCGCCACTCCGATAAGCCCGACAATTGCCCCGTCTTTATTAAAAAATGGTGTTTTTAGAGTTTCCACGTGCATAACCGATCCATCAGCCAAGGTAAGGCTTTCTTCAAATATGCAGGTTTCGCCTGCTGCCAATATTTCCTGATCCTTGTCCATATATTGTCGAGCCAGATCTGGATCTCCAATAAAATCTAGGTCGGTCTTGCCGACTATCTCTTCTTCCGGTAAACCAATGAAACGTTGGGCAAAAGCTCTGTTACAGCCAAGATATACACTGTTAAGATCCTTATAAAAAATCAGATCCGGCACTGCATCAATCAGTGATTTTAAAAAAATTCGCTGCTCGTTAAGTTCATGCGACAATTTTCTACTCTCGGTGATATCGCGAGCAATTCCCGTAGTTCCTATTACCTCTCCCTGTTCATCAAATACCGGAGTCTTGCAGCAACTAAACCACTCCCCGCCGGTTTGATCTGCAATTCGTTGCTCTTTGTTGATCTGTTTCCTGTCAACCATTACCTCCTCATCATCGGCTATATATTCCAACGCCAATTCGCGCGGCCAGATTTCCAGAGCGGTTTTACCGATTATTTCTTCACGAGATAAACCGCAGGCCATCTCGAAAACACGATTTACTTCTATATGGCGCCCCTGTTTATCTCTAAACCAGGCCAAAAAAGGCAGGTTATCCAAAATAGCTTTCAATTGTGACCGGGTCTGGCTTAAGTATTCCAGCGATTCCTTGGTTGGGGAGATATCTTTGATGTTTACCGGTTCGCTCACAGCGCTCTTCCTCCTAGCTTCCAATTCTCTTTTTGACCGGCCTCGGCCAGCTGTATATATCCTATTATGCCCTTGATATCTGTATAAATTTGTCTTAGATATATTTTAGCTTAATATTCTTAAAGAAACCGACAAAATCCAAAAAAAATCCCAAAATTAACAGTAATCGAATCCTCAATTATGACATATTAATACCTACTCGTTTTAGGCAATTTTTGGGACTTATTTCAGCTTTTATTCAGAAATGGCGGCTACACTAAAATTGCATTTAAATTACGATTGCGCCCAATGATTACGCTTAAAATTTGCTTAACAAGACCCAAGGAAATCAATACTTATATATGTATTCAATAACTTTGAATAACGGCTATGAATTAAACCATTGACCGTTAATGGAGAAAAGTGAGTTGGCGTAAGGAAATGGAGCGGTATAAAAGCGCGATTGAAAAGAGGCAGTAATATGGGAGAAGCGATAACCTTCAATAGTTATAACGATAGTGTACAAGCCCGGCATACAAAGGCATGGGTGAACCAACAGGCAACGCAGCAAAAGGACAATTTAAAAATTCATTCAGTCTCAGAAACGCCGAAGGTTCCGACTGAAACAAAAAATAAGATGAATAACCCGTTGCTAACTTATGGACCAGGTAAATGATTTTTCAGTCAGGACCCGTAAGCAAGCTTTAACCACCCTGGCATCATAGAGGATGCCCCGGTATTTTTGTATCTCATTTATAGCCGCTTCCAAACCCAGGCCTGACCGATAAGGCCGATGAGACGAGATTGCTTCCACTACATCAGCCACACCGATTATTTTGGACTCCATTAAGATATCCGGCGCTAGTAAACCATTGGGATAGCCCGAGCCATCACAACGTTCATGGTGCTGCATGATAATATCTGCTACCGGACAGGGAAGTACTATTTCTTTCAGGAGTTCATATCCAGCTCGAGGATGGTCTTTTACCAGGTTTAACTCCAGATCTGACAGCTTACCCGATTTGCTGAGAATCTCAGAAGGCGTATAGATCTTGCCAATATCATGAAGGTTGGCCGCAACCCTAACACATTCCAAGGTTTGATGGTCGAATCCCAGTTCATCTGCAATGGCCACAGCAAGCTGCGAAACCCTAAATTGATGACCGGCTGTGTAGGGGTCCTTTTTCTCGAGAAGCGTTGTGATTATTTTAAAAGTACTTTGCAGGTTTTTTTGGTAGAAAGCCTCAAAAACCTCCTGCCTTAAAAGCTCTTGTTTCTTTTGGACCGATTCGTATTGGCCCAAACCCTCATTTACGGTTTGAAGAAACATTTCAAAAGGACAGGGCTTCATCAAAAAACGGAAAATATTGCCCTGATTTATAGCGTCGATGGCTATTTTCATATCTGCCTGACCGGTGAGCATAATACGTACCGTATCCGGAGAAATTACTCGAATCTGCTTGAGCAGTTCGATGCCATTCATTATGGGCATTTTGTAATCCGAAACCACCACCGCAAAAGGACCGTCGGTCTTAAAAGCCTCCAGGGCCTTTTCCCCGCTGTCGACTGTAGTCAGGTCCAATGTCTCATAATGCAGCCTATGGAAAGAGGAGAGCAGGTTCGTATCATCGTCAACCATCAATACTTTCATAGCATTGCTCCTCCATTCTATCGATGTGGCGGTCTCAGTATATAACCGCTACTAATAAAATACTATTGAGCTTCATTGAGGTGGTTTGACTTCCCTCATAATAGCATACTTACCATCAAATGGTTTAACTCTATCTCCCTGTAATCTGCCACCCAATCCGTCAAGCGCTTTAATACATCGATAGATTCCAAGTAATCCAAATCCAGCATTCTCTTCAGGCCTTGTATAATATAAGGTTCATCATCCACCAGGAGTATTGCTTTCATAATGACATCCTCTCAATCCGATCCGTCTATAGGCAAAGATATAACAAATGTGGTACCGGAACCTACGATTGACTCTACCGCGATCATGCCCTTATGCTTGCTGTGAATAATATTATGGGCTATGGCTAGACCCTGACCGGTGCCAACTCCTACATCCTTGGTGGTGAAGAAAGGATCAAATATCTTATTGGTAATGGAGGCAGGGATGCCAATGCCGGTATCACTGATGGAAATATGAGCCCATCCGTCACCGTAAGTCGTCTTCAAAACGATTTTTCCTTTCTCTCCTGAACCTTTCCCCGTCTTTTCGACAATAGCGTGTACCGCATTAATGATCATATTCAACACGACCTGATTAATCTCATCAATGACACAGTTGACCATGGGAAGAGAAGGATCCAAGTACGTCTCCAGGTCTGCAATATACTTCCACTCATTGCGCGATATAACCACGGTGCTTTTAATCGCCTTGTTCAGATCCGCATACATCATATCTTTATGGCCCAGGTGGGAAAAGTCCTTCATGGCCAGTACAATCTGACTGACACGATTCAATCCGTCACGAGACTGGGCAATGGCTTCGGGGATCTCTTTCATCAAGTAGGGAATGTTCAACCGATTCTCCAGCTCCATCCCTTCCTCGGGAGAATGCTGTCGATATTCGTCAATAGCCTGACACAATTTAAGAAAGGCACTCTGCAGGAAAATGCTATTGTCGCCCACATATTGCAACGGGGTATTGATTTCATGGGCAATTCCAGCAGCCAACTGGCCAATAGCTTCCATTTTTTGAGAGAGCGCCATTTGGGCTTCCATTTTATTTTGTTCGGTTATATCTTTAAAAACCAGCACATCACCCAGCAGGTTTCCGTTTTGATCCATGATGGGTGACCTGTTGTCGGTGATGATTTTCCTGGTTCCATCAAGGGCCATCAAGACTTTCTGGTTGCTGAATGCCGGAAGGTTCGCAGGGTTATGGTCCTCAGTCCTGCTATACCTGGAGCCTTCATCATCATTTTGTTCGCCGCTATTTAGAACGTCCGTCAGGCTGTAGCCCTGAGCCTTTTCTTGAGTCCAGCCGGTAATTTCCTCAGCCGCTTTGTTCAGCAAGAGGATTTTTTTATTAGTATCGGTTGTGATAACACCATCCCCAATACTTCTGAGGGTTACTGCCAACCGTTCCTTTTCGGCCGCCAGTGCTTCCTCGGCCCGTTTCCTTTCCGTAATGTCACGAATAGACTGGATGGCCCCCATAACCATACCGCTGGGATTGTTGAGAAGTGATGCCGTTACCCAAAGATACGCGCCCCGGCCTTCATTTAGCGAAGGTGCGAATGCCTCAGCATATACGGTGTTGCCTTTTCTCTCAATATACCTGTTCACATTGTTTTCCAAATCCGCATTATTGAACAGAGAATCGATCAAAATGGGGGTCTGTCGACCATAGAAGGGGAAGGCATAAACATAATCCCCCTGCCCCAGCACCTGATCTTTTAATATACCGGTCATCTCTTCCATAGCCCGATTCCAAGCGATGACCTTTCTATCACTGTTAACGACCAGGGTAGCATCAGGAAGGAACTCGATAATATCCAGCAGCTGCTGGTGCTCAGTCCTGAGTTCCTCGCTCTTTTCCATAAAACCCGCCTCGGCAAGTTCCTTGGCTTCCTGCAGCTTATTAAGAAATTGGGCTTGCTCCGTAACGTCATTCAGAGTGCCCACCGTGCCGGAAGGTTTCCCTGAACCATCGAGAGTCAAGCTGGAAAAAACCTCAACAATACGCAGATCATCCGCATTGGTGACAAACCTGGTTTGAATGTGGCAGAAGGGGGTATCCTGTTTCAATAGCTCGACTACAGCATGCCGGCATGCTGGGCGATCATTTGGATGTATATAGTTTAAGAGCGAGTTGCCGATGCTGGCATCCACAGAATGACCGGTTATTGTCTTCCAGGCCGGATTGAGAAACAGGATGTTCCCGTTAAGATCAGTCTGGAATACCCCTTCTTTCATGTTTTCCACCACTGAACGATACTGCTCGCGACTTTGCCTGAGGGCCTCTTCGGCCTGTCTTTTTTCCCCCAGGCTGTCCAAAAATGTATTAAACCAGCGTATCAAATCCCCAATTTCATCATTATACTTCTCTTCCAGGCGGCTGATCGAGTCGCTGTCACCAACCTGTAATTCCTTGAAATGATCGGTGACCTGTTTCAGAGGAGTAACCACGTTCTTCGAGAAGTTTAAGGCAAACAAGGCAATAAAGATGGCGCAGGCCAATAGAATTAAAAGGCTGCTATTGCGGATATAGGCAGAATCCACCGTTAAAGAATTAACCGGTACAAAACTAAAAAGGGTCCAGTTGCTTAGATTGGAACGCACGTAGGTAACGAACATCCGGGTCCCTTGAACGTCAACGGTATAGGAAGTTGAATCTGCTGAAAGTCCTGTTAGCAGAGAAGAATCCAAAACACTTCCCACCATACTACGGTCAGGATGGAAGACCATACGCTGCTTATCATCCACAATCATCATATAGGCGTCCTGGCCTAAATAGTTTTGCTGAAAATGTTCGTAAAAGCTGTCGATACTATAGTTTACCAATAGTAAACCCACTGGCTGCTCCTGCATGCTTTTGTAGTCAAATTGCTTTAATACCTTCGCGGCTGTAATGACTTTGGTGTTTTTGGAATTGGCATTCACATTGTCCTCAACACCGGTCCATACCACCCGGTCGGAACGTATAGCTTCACTATATATGCGCTCCTTTACATCATTGCGAATGTCTTTTACGTTCAAAGTATCTCCCACATGATAATGGGTGCCATCCCCGGAGAAAATGTCGATGGATATGAGCCCGCGCAGGTTGGTGTAGCTGCTGAGGATATAGCCAATCTTGGCCTGGGTGGCAAGTTTAATATAGTCATCACTATTATCTGATTGGCTGTCCAGAACATTTTTTAGTTCATCAACACTTGATATATTGGCAATCAATGACCCGACTTCTTCCAACATCAATTCCATATAGTCCTTCTGTTTGTTGGTGAGTTCCAGGGCATAGCTGCTAACCCTTCTTTGAATGACTGTCTTGGAAATGACGTTGGAGGTTACGCTGACGACCAGAAGGGGAATTATGGCCGTGAGAAGCAGATACAGTATGAACTTCCTGGTAATATTCAGGCGGTGTCCTTTGTCCATAATCACCATCCTTGATTAAGGCTAGTTATTCTCTATGCTCACGACCTTTACGTCTACCATGGTTTCAGGAGGAAGCTTTTCTCCGTTGATAGCCTGAATAGCCTGTTTTACACCAAGATAACCCTGAATATCCGCCTGTTGATTGATGGTGACTTTAAGCATCCCGGAGCTGATTTCTTTTTTGGCTTCATCTAATGCATCAAATCCCGCTACCAGCACCTTTTTTCTACCGCTATCCTTCAGATATTTGATGGTTCCAAGGGCCATCATGTCATTTGCACAAAATACGGCGCCTATATCGGGATTGCTGTTGAATACCTTCTCACTTACCGTGTAAGCTTCGTCGATTTTCCAATTGGCGGTCTCTTCCGCCACGATTATGATGTTTTTATTCTCTTTAAAGGCCCGCATGGCTCCATTCTTGCGATCCTGCGCATTTTTAGCGGTTCGAATGCCCTCCAGCACCGCGACTTTGGTGGGTGAATGGATTTGGTCACTGATAAATTTTGCGGATAGATAGGCGCCCTTTTCGTTGTCCACACTGATGAAAGGTACGTCGATCAATCCGAGTTGTACACAAGTGGCCTGGTCCAACCGGTTGTCGATATTGATAATGGGGATGCCCGCATCTTTTGCTCTTTTTAGCACGGGGATAAGTGCAACGGAGTCTCCGGGGGCGATGACAATAGCGTCCACCTTTTTCTGGATCATTTCATCCACGATGGCAATCTGTTGATCGATAGAAGTCTCCTGGGCTCCAGTTTTGACAATCAGGTTTATTGCCAGCTCACTTTCAGCCTTGCGCGCCCCTTTTTCCATCTCAATAAAAAAGGGATTGGTAAGGGTTTTCATCACCAATCCAATAGTTTTAGGTGTCTTAGGTGTCTTAGCCGCCTCTCCCTTATCCACGTTTACGGGTGCTGAACCACATCCTGGAAAAAAAGTGACTATAAAGGCAAACAAAATAAATATCGAAAAATAATTTGCTCGTTTCATGTACAACCACCTTTCTTAATCATTGTTCTTATCAAATTGTTCGACAAATATTGCCAATAACCTTTAATCATTAAATCAAAGCAGATTTGATTTTGACCGGAATACTGACTTAGTGATGCTTATTATTAAGCGAATCTTTAGAAATACTTCAGCTAATTTTAAGAAATGGCAGTTACACTTAATTTGTAACCATAAGAAAGACGGTGGGACAAATGTTTCTCGGACTTAGCAAAGAAGATATTCATGAAGCTTTTATAGATGCTGTCGGGATAACATTGGTTATTGGCATATTGGCCGCAGGGGTATTTCTATTAAAATAACCATCAGAATCTATATTTTATTTTGGTTGGGGCAGTTGAACGGTTTTGTCATAATGGTTCTTAAAACCTCTATATTATGATGATAAAACAGGTTCAGCTGATTACATAAACAGCCAAAAGGCCGGAGTCCCTCCCGGCCTTTTGGCTTGTGGTTTTCAGTATCGCAGGCCTTTCACTACCTCGTGATCCAGGATTCGTTTGCGCTCTTTCCAATCGGGCATATGAATGGTGAGGAATTCATAAAAATGCTTATCGTGTTTCGGGTATAGAAAATGAACCAGTTCATGTAAAACAACGTAATCGACACATGGCGGAGGCGCTTTGTATAAATAATGATTTAGATTGATCTTATGATGTTTCCTTGAGCAGCTTCCCCACAGCGTTTTCATTTTTCTTACGTGCAGGGACGGTTGGCCATAACCATATTTTGCTATGATCGGATAAAGCTTCTCGATAACTTCCCCAAAGTAAGCCTTGCTCTGTTTCTGCCACCAGCGTTCAAATTGCCTTTGCACGGCCTGTTTATCTTCGCTGGCGGGAGATTGTATATATAGATGGTCCTCTTTTTGATCTATCTTGTATACCTTCGCCGGGCTTACAATTATCCTCATTTGCCGGCCTAAAATTCGGGTGGACACCCCACTGCTGATAGTTGTTTCGGATTCATCGGTCTTAGCCGCTTCGAAGTAATTCAAGGTTTTTTCAATCCACGGGATTTTGCTTTTTAGAAAATCATTGATCCATCGATCCGATACTCTCATAGGTACGGTTAATTTTACAATGCCGGTGGGAAACACCTTAAGCCGAATCCTTTTAACATCTTTGCGCTCCACGATTACTTCTTTTTCTCCAAATGGTTTTATTAAGCCCAGTTTTCTTATACTCATAGTCTAATACCTGCTTACAGCCGTTTTCATTAGTCCATCCAATATGAGGTCAATGCTCTCAACCGGCAGTTCCATATCATGGTCTTCGATAAAATCCCAGATAAGATCGTCCAGAGCTTGCATAATATCTCTATTTACCGCCACATTAAAACGCCAATCCACCTTGGCCCGGGCGGATATAGCCTTTTTAACCTCGATGGCCAATAGCCCCAGGGCTTCATCGGCTTCCGGCGTTATCTCCTTAATTTCTTCTGCTATGATGGTCTGAATGGAACCATAAAACGCTTTGGCATCATTATCATTATCTATACAAGACGGATAATCATGCCCGGTATAGCCTCGTTTAAAGTCATCCGCCATTTTCTCCATTCTAAAAAGATAGGAATCGTCATTTCTCGAGGCCCGATATTCGGCCAGGGTTTCCTTTACCTGTTCCGAAAATTCCCTATAGAGTAAAGGGTCGTCAAAACGATAGGTTTCGAGCTCTCCAGCCATGCGCGTACGAATCGCATCACCTTTGGCCGCCTTGCTGTCCAGCTTTTCCAGCTGCGCTTGCATTCCTGCGGTATCGTGGATAGATACAGGCTCAACAATAATCCGGCCTGGTTCGGAAAGCACAAAATTATTTAACAGGCTGCGAATGCCGTCCTCATATTTACTAAAATCAATTTTTTCACTGTAGCGGAGTAATACTGCCCCACGGAGTTTTTGGAAATGAAGCAGATCCTGCTTGTATTCCTGGATCTTTTCATGTCCAACGGTACTGTATAGAGCATAGCTTCCCATCGCCAAATCCAATAAGCGAGAAAAGATGGAAAGTCTTTCATAAAACACCTTCCTTAGATCATCATCCGCCAATACGCTCTGCCATTTTTCAGAACTGTTATGATCAAAATCCTGACCGTCAAATACTGCCCACAATTCTTGATGCGCCTTTTCAAGCTTATGTTTTTGATCTCCGGCTCCCAGAATCGCATTTTCAATATCGCTTTCATCATATCCACTCATGCCCGATTTCTCATCGGAATACATATCCAGGGCGGTATTGAGCTTGCCAAAAATGCCCCAGTAATCCACAATAAGTCCAAAATCTTTACCCGGATATACCCGATTGACACGGGCAATGGCCTGCAGCAGGGAATGATCCTTCATGGATTTATCTACATATAGGACGGCGGCTACCGGCGCATCAAACCCGGTGAGCAGCATGTCTTTAACTATAAGCATATCCACGTCCTCGCCACCGATGAAGCTGTTCTTGGCCCAATCCTCATACTCCTCATAATTGTTGCCAAAGAGGGGCTCTACCTCTTCCTTGAAAAAAGCTTTTATTTTTTCCTGGTTTTCGGTGGTAAGGGTTTCGTCATCCTTAACATTATCCGGTGAAATCACCACTACCGCGTTAACACCGCCTATTTTTTTGATCGACCTATGCAAATCAATCGCAGCCGGCCGGGAGGATGCCGCCAACATGGCTTTAAAACCCTTGGGCCGGGCATAACTCATAAAGTGCTCATGGATATCAAAGGCCACCATATCGATGCGCTGGCGAGTCTGGGCCAAAGGCCAAAAGCGGCTCCATTTGCGCTTCATATCTTCCTGCTGTTCAGGGTTTAACGGCGCAATAATGTACTTCAGATAATCATCGATCTTATCATTCGGAACATCCTGGGGGATGATTCTGCCCTCATAGACCAAGGGAACAATCACCCCGTCTTCGACCGCCCTGTCGATAGGGTAGCTGTCGATAAGCGGGCCAAACTTTTTGTAGGTATTAAACTTGTCCTTTTTAAGCAGAGGGGTGCCTGTAAATCCTATTTTTATCGCATTGGGCAGTACATCATTCATAAAGGTATGAAACTGGCCATACTGGCTGCGATGACTTTCATCAACCAACAAAAAAATGTTGTCGTCTTTCACCTTTACCCTGCTCTTGGCCGCTTTATCAAATTTATGTATCAGAGTAGTTATGATGGTCTCTTCTTTGTTGTTCAGCAAGGTAATCAAGCCTTTGCCGGTTTTAGCGCGCGCTGGGCTTAGCTGGGTTTTAGCGAAATTATCCCTTAGTTGCTTATCCAGATTTATTCGGTCGTTAACCAGCACAAAACGAGGATTTTTAATATCGGGATCAGCTATGATCTTTTTTACCAGCATTACCATGGTCAAAGACTTGCCGCTGCCCTGGGTATGCCAAATCACACCGCCTCTGGTATTCTTATCATCTTCACCTTTTATACGTCTCATGGCCTTTTGTATGCCGAAGTACTGCTGGTAACGGGCAATCTTCTTCACATTGTTATCATATAGGATGAAATAGCGAATCAATTCCAACAGTCTTTCCCGGGAGAGCAGGGACACCATGGCCCGGTCCTGTTCAATAACCGGTCCAACGCTGACATTGCTGCATTTTTCCTGCTGCCACTTATTATCTTTTTCCCGCCATATATTGAAGTACTCGGCCAATGTACCACAGGTGCCGTATTTAACGGTGTTGGGGTTCATGGCCATAACGATCTGGGCATATTTGAACAGATGAGGAATATAATCGGGCTGCCAGTTGCGGATGTTCTGCGCGATGCCTTGTTCCACGTCGACACCGGACTTTTTACATTCAATCACCACCAGAGGAATACCATTAATGAGCAGCACAATATCGGGCCGCGCATACTTGCCATTGAGCCGTTCCACCGAGAACTCATCGGTAACCTGCCAGATATTATTTTCCGGATGCTCCCAATCAATAAACTTTAAATCAAAGGACTGGATACCGCCGTCATACAGATCCTCTTCATAGCTGTTGCCGGAAATAAGCATGTCATAAATGGACTTGCTGGCCGACATTAGTCCCGAGACAAGCGGCGCATCCATGTCATTAATCGCTTTGCCGATAGACCGTTCCGAAAATGGCGTTTGTTTGCCTCTGTACACAAAGGACTGGCGATGCAAAAAGTCACGCAAAACCTCAGGGAAGAGAACATTGGATAACCGCCCCCGCCAGGTCTCCGCCTGGGAGCGAGGTATGTACTGATAGCCCAGCTTTTCAAGTACTTTGATTGCCCGTCCCTGGCTCTCGGGGCGTTCATTAAATATGGTATGGTCCGGCATCAAGACACCTCCTGTACATTGACTCTTACAATTCCTGTTAATAACAACTGCATCAAACTCTTCTTCATTCTTTTTAGTTCCAATAGGTGTCTTTCATGAAGATTAATTTCGTGGTCGGCGGTGGAAAGAATCTGGGCGATGGCAGTCTGTTCGAGGAGAGGCGGACATAGAAATGATATATTTTTTATGCTGTTTTTATTAATGCCATAGATAGAAGTTCCATTGGCCAACACCTCAAATTGTTTTTTCACCTCATAGCTGCTAAAACAAAATCTTTTAAAGTCATCAGTAATTAGATCATTTTGGGGACGGGCTATTATTGTATGAAGACCTGCTATGAAGGGAATGTTATTCTTGTTGTTTACTACTATGTATTTGCCTGTACCGTCATAATTCTCAGATGCATCTACAAATGCTATATCCCCATCATTTAATAGGTAATTGGTATTCACATCAGAAAGTGTAGTTAACAACTTAGGAAGTTGGAAATATTCATCTCCTACATCAATATAATTTTTATTTGATCTGTGGATGTCACCATAATGCAAGTAGCAAATGCCCTCATCCTCTTGCAGGTCATTTCTTGAAGCGGATAGTCCCCCTTCAAATGTGAATATGTCCCCGAGTTGCACCTTTCTCCACTTATCCGCAAAACCCGTAAGGCGTTTTTTACCGGTGAGCAGGTTTTGCATCAGCCATTTTTTCTGCAGCTTCTTCTCAGCAATAAGTCGTTCTTTAAATTCAATAGCCCGCTCCCAAGTGGATAGTATTTGGATTATTCTTTGTTGTTCTTCTATCTTTGGAGGAATACATACCAGGATTTTATTGAATTCTTCCTGTCCCAGTGTCTTGTTTCTTCCCGCACCACCAGGGGAAGCCAATTCAAGCAGATACTTACCCAATGGTGTCAAAAAAAATCTATACAGGTAGTTTAGATCGACGTTTCCCTTTGCCTGCCACATGGGGAATCTATGGGAAGCAATCATGCCTTTTTCCTGAGCAGTAGTCATGGCGACAGCCTGTTCCCATGCAAAGACAATGTTTATAATTAAGCAATCTTCCTCAACCCAGAAAACTGATTTATTCCCCAAATCGTTTCCCATAACCGGTTCTTTATAAAACAGACCTTTTCCATGAGAGCGAATCCCGATTTCTTGATACTCATGATCAGGAACAACTTCCACCGGTTTTTTAATCCTTTTAAGTAAATTACCTAATTCAATAACGGTCCAGTCGTCCGGATATGATTTATAAGTCCCGTTGGCTATTAAATTTTCAATATCTATTGGCATTGTACATAATCTCCATCCTATTCAACTTGCGGGAATTATCTATCATCTTTTTCCTTTACTCTAGTTTTTACTTTTTTTACCTCTTTCACTTCCAATTGTTTGATACTTTCACTGGGAGTGGGAAGTCACTGTACTTTTGGATATCGCTCATAATCCCAACTCCTTTAAATACTTGGCCATCTGCGCTTCGACTTCGGCAAGCTCTTTTTGAATGTTGGCAATGTTGCTTTTTACCTGTGCGATATCCACCAGATCTTCCTCTTCAAAGGTATCCACATAACGGGGGATGTTGAGGTTATACTCGTTGGCTTTTATCTCATCCAGGCTGGCCACATGAGCAAATTTATCGATATCAACCCGGTTTTTATAGGCGTTTACAATATCTTCGATGTGTTTGGTGTCCAGCTTGTTCTGGTTCTTGTCCTTTTTATAGCGAAGCTGGCCGGTTTCATCTTTGCCGGATGCATCGATGAACAGCACATCATCACGGTTGCGGTTCTTTTTGAAGACCAATATGCAGGCCGGAATGCCTGTTCCGTAAAACAGGTTGACCGGCAGGCTGATAACCGCATCCAAAAGGTTCCTCTCTATGACCGCCTGTCTTATCCGGCCCTCCGCCGCCCCGCGGAATAAAACACCGTGAGGGGCAACCGCGGCTATTCTTCCGCCGCTTTTAAGGCTGGCTATCATATGCAGTAAAAATGCCCAGTCTCCTTTGCTGGCAGGGGGTACGCCCCAATCGAAGCGGTGAAATTTGTCCAGGGATGCTTCCATCTTGAATTCTTTGCTTTTCCCGGTCATTTCCCCGCCGGTATTAAAGCCCGCTGCCCATTTATCCTGAGAAAAAGGCATATTGGCTATAATGACATCAAACAACATCAGATTGCCGTCCGAATCCAAATGCAGGGGGTTAACCAGGGTGTCGCCCCAGGCGATCTTGGCGTCTAAAATCTCATGGATAAACATATTCATTCGGGCCATGGACCAATTTGATCCGGTCATTTCCTGTCCATAGAGGGCAAGATTTTTAATTAGACCGTTTTCCTTTTCAATGGCAGTTTTCCCGGTCTTTATAAGCAGGGAGCCGGAACCGCAGGTTGGGTCGTATATGGTATCGTTTATTTTGGGATCGACGATACGTGCAATCAGTTCCGATACCTCGGAGGGAGTGAAGAATGATCCGGCCTTTTTCCCGGCCTGGCTGGCAAATTGACCGATCATATATTCGTAGGCATCACCGATGGTATCGGCCTTCACCTTTCCTTCTTCAGGCTCAATGGCCGAAGGGCGCAAATCGAGAGATATAAAATCTTCCAGCAGCTCCCGCAAGCGGGCATTCTTTTGTCTCTGATTGCCCAGCATGGCTTCGCTGTTGAAGTCAATGCTTCTGAATATGCCGGTAAATAAGGCAGGGTTATCATCCTCTATTCCCCGCAAAGCAACATTAATAAGCTCCCCTATATTATCGTTAAATCTTTTATCATAGAGCCAGGTGAAGCTATGTTCCTCTTTGATGATAAAGGGGAGTCTGCTTATTGCTCTTTGCAGTCTTACCGGGTTATCATAATCTTTTGTCAAATCATCAACCTTCTCAGAGTATGTATCGCTAAGGTATTTAACAAAGAGCATGGGCAGGATGTAATCCTTATAGTTTGCCGCATCGATAGCACCCCGGAACGTATTTGCTCCTCTCCAAAGCGCGGCTTCAATATCTTTTCTGGTCGTCGCCATCATTTCTCCTCCTTAGCACCTGACGTGATAGAATTTATTGCTGCGGCAACAAGCTGTCGATCCTCGGCCTTTAAATCTTCCAAGAGCTTCTGACGTTTTTTATGCAGCAGCCACATCTGACCAATGGCTTTTTGTTTTCTATATTTTATTACAGGAATATCCAGTTCCGCTAATGCTTTTATGGATATTGAGCGTACAGTTATAATTGACCCGACCAGATTGCTATTAGACCACACCATCCCTTGATTTTCTAAGAAGCAAGCGATATAAGCCGGATATATGTCTTTGTGCACCCTAACAATGAAGAGATTACTTGAAAAGGTTGTATTTGATAGTACCTGATTTATTAACGTTACGTTGTCCGGATTCAGCCGTTTAAGCAAGATGTCGTCGTTGCGAACCAAAGAATTTTCGCCAACGGGACTTTGCCTTTTTATCACTGAAGCCCCCTGAATATTATTGAAAGCGCCCAAATGGTTAGGTTGAATCAAACTATATGTTATTGCATTGGCATCATTCTCAGACACCGGCTGTTTGGCATCGGGTATACCATTTAGTATATCGGCAATTTTACCAAGTTTAACAATTTTGTGTGCTGCCATCTTCTTCTCCACCTCTCTCGACCTGGTTCAGAGAGTACAACTGTATAAAGGTATCTAAATTACTGATACTTAAAGCCACTCCCCTGGCGGGAAATGGCTTCGGTATCATGACTTATGGCATTCCGGACAACAGTATGGGCATCCGTTGGCCTTTGAATAAACGGTCCTGGCTTTTGATACTGCGTCCCGGCAATTTGGATAGTAGCCTAAATATGTTGTGCTAACAGCCATTGCCAGCCATTTACATGATTTCTTATGAACTTCGTGATCACCGTTAGGCTGGGCGTGATCATTAACGTAGTAAAAAGTAAACTCCGCCACTGTATCTCCTTTCCGAGACAAACCGCATTCATAGCACTAACATAATTACATAGCGTTAAAATTACGACATCGTCTAATTGCGAATCAACATGACCTGATTCCAGCGGCAAGTCCAAGAATAACCAATTCTTGGACTTGTTCTTTATCCCCATTTTTATTGCTTTATCTAACCTCTTGGGATTGAAACCAGATATTTCATCCCGATAAGAATTATACCACCACTGCAGGAATAGTCAAGTTATTGTTTTGTTACGCATTAACATTAATATTATTCATTCCAATCAGTGTTAAATTGCAACCAAATTCTCTTTTTTTGTTGTTAAGAAGATAACATCCCATAATCTAAGCGCTCACCAGAAAAAACTAAACCCGCAATCGCTTGCGGGTAGGGACTTTTAATTAGAGCCCATTTCTATGGAACATACTTTTTTATTTCCATCTGTATATCAGAACCGCCAGCGCCCCGCATAGCAATCCCGTAGGATTTATATAATAAGCGGCTGCGCTGGTCACAAACGCTGTTACTGTAAAAACAAGCAGGTATTTTAACGGCGCAGGTACTAGATCCGCTTTAGAAAGCATGTTAGCCCATTTATTTCCTTTTGTAATTACATTTTCATTTGGGTCTATAGTATCCATACAAACCCTCCTCTGCTTCATAGTTGATTTGACGGACTGTATTATCTTATTCTTAACGAACATTAAGTGTGTCCATGATCTCAGGAATTTAAGGCTTTAGATCTTATGCAGGAAGTTCTAAAACCGCGGGATGTATAACCATCATGTCCAGAAGTTATTAGGCAGAAATAGTCTCCCTGCTTTCACAAACGTTCTTCACTTTATACCAGGTGGCATAAATAACGGGAAGTACCAGCAAGGTTAGTATGGTTGCAACCACTAAACCACCACTCATGGCTACAGCCATCGGTCCCCAAAAGGAATTTGTAATTAATGGCACCATCCCCATAACCGCAGCCATAGCGGTTAACATAATAGGTCGAAACCTCAGGATGGCCGAATCGATGATGGCATCCCGTATGGATTCCCCTTTGTTAATATGCTGAGCGATTTGCTCGACCAAAATAACAGAGTTTCTTATGATAATGCCCATTAGCGCTAAAATACCCAGTACCACAACAAAGCCCATCGGCCTTTTTAATACGAGTAAAGCCCACGCAACTCCGATTATTCCAAATGGTCCGGTAAGTAATGTCATAATCATTTTAGGCACGTTTTGAAGCTGAAACATCAAAAACATAATAATTAAAATTATCATTAAAGGAACCACCTTTTTAACCTGAGATAGTCCCTTCTCGCTCCTTTCCAAAGCGCCTCCGATGTCTATACTATATCCGAAGGGTAGAGTATTTCTAAAAGATTCAAGCTGATTGTATATATTCGTGGCCGCGTCATTTCCGGTTGTACCTGGCAATACTTCGGCCTGAACTGTGATAGTAGGTTTTAAATCCCGTCGTCCTATCAAACCATCTTCAGCGCCATAACGAATTTGAGCGATTTGATCCAGAGGAACAGTACTGCCGCCCGGCAGCCGGATATTTATATTTTTGATATAAGCCAGATCATGACTGTTAGCAGAATCCATTTTGACTACAATGCTTACTGTTTTATCATTTTGTCTGAATTCAGATACGGTAGTGCCGGACAGTTGTCCCTGGAGAGCTGCGGAAATCTGCTGGCTGTCCGTGCCAAGCATTCTGGCTTTATCCTGGTCCACTTCAACAGACATTACTTTCGTTTTTTCAAACCAGTCAAAATTAATATTGTACAACCGGGGATCAGCAGCCATAGTATCCCGTACTTTTTCCGCAATTTGACGTACTTTATCACTATCGTAGCCTGTAACACGAAGCATAACCGGGTAGTTGCTGGGAGGGCCATTCTGGATAATCTTGATGTGGCTTTGCACATTTTCAAACCCGGCGGCAAACAATTGCTGGACATTCTTACTTACCCGGTCTCTCGCATCAACATCCTCTGTCAATATGACAAACTGTGCAAAATTGGTATTCTGTGCGGCTGGATCCAGCGATAAGGCGAACCGGGGAGTACCGTTTCCCACATAATACGAGTAATTAATAATGTCTTTATCTTGATCTAAATGCTCCGACAAACGGGTGGCTGCTTCTTGCGTCGCCTCAATGGAAGAACCTTGAGGTAAAGTCATATCTACCAAAAGTTCTGACCGGGTCGCGGCTGGGAAAAATTCCTTCTGGACAAAATGGGAAAGTGTAAAACCGGAGATGCAAAATGCTGTTACCGTAGCTATGATTACTAATTTGCGGTGGTTTAAGCACCAGTTTAAGGTGCTTCGGTATTTATTATAAAACTTGGTATCATATATATCCTGCACTTCCTCTTTGACATGTTTTATTTTAATCAAGTCAAATCCCAATACCGGAACAAAGCAAACTGAAACAAACCATGACAGGAGTAAGGCGATAGTAACAACGATAAATACACTTCCCGTGTATTCAGATGCATTTCCCTTAGAAAGACCGACGGGAGTAAATGCGGCACAGGTAATCAAGGTGCCGGTTAGCATCGGAAAGGCCGTTGAGGTATAAGCAAAAGATCCGGCTTTAAACCGATCCCATCCCTGCTCCAGCTTTACTGACATCATCTCAATGGCTATAATCGCATCATCAACCAGCAAACCAAGTGCAATTATTAGAGCCCCCAGTGAGACTTTGTGCAGGGGAATCCCCAAAAAGTACATCCCGACAAACACCCCCGCAATAACCAGGGGAATGGATAAGGCCACGACTACTCCAGTCCTGAGTCCCAGGCTCAGGAAACTCACCAGCATTACAACCAGCAGGGCCAGGATGAAGGTTTCTAAAAAATCATTAATGGAATCTGTAACAGCTTCGGGTTGATTGGCTACCTGATCTATGTTCAAGCCCAGCGGTATATCATTTTTAATTTGCAGCAATGTTTTATCCAGGTTTTTACCCAGATTTAGAATATTGCCACCCTTCTCCATGGAGACCGCTATCCCTATCGCCGGCTTTCCATTATAAAACATTTTAGGATCAGGGGGATCCGAATAACTGCGTGTAATTTTAGCGATGTCTCCCAGGCGGAAGGTTTGATTGCCCGCTTTAAGCGGCAAATTGGAAATGTTGTCCACATCATCGAACATGCCGCTTACGCGAAGATATACGTTGTCTGCAGAGGTCTCTATCATGCCTGCAGGTATAACCGAATTTTGTGCCTGCAGCGTGCCGGCGATTGTACCGGAGCTGATGCCAAGCTCTGCCATTTTGGTGTTTTCTATCTGGATAAATATTTTTTCCGTCTGAACCCCGATCAATTCCACTTTTTTAACGTCTTTAACGTCTAGCAAAGTCCTGCGGATGTTTTCCGCTTTTTCTCTCATTTCCTCATATGTATAGCCATCGGATGTCAATGCATAAATACACCCGTACACATCGTCATAGCGATCATTAAAATAAGGACCTTGTATATTCGAGGGCAAAGTGTTTTTCATATCGTTAATTTCATTGCGTACCTCAACCCAGGTGTCCCTGATTTTATCCGGCGCCACGTCTTCTTTTACAGCAATAAAAATAATTGCGCGACCAGGCATGGAATAGCTTTTTATGTATTCCTTATTGGGAATACCCTGCAGCTCCTTCTCTATTTTATCGGTGACCTGTTGCTCAACCTGACTTGCGCTTGCACCCGGCCAGGCGACCGTCATATACATTTCCCGGATGGTAAATTCAGGATCTTCATTTCTCCCCAGATTGGGATAAACAAAAATCCCGGCCACAACTATTGTAACCGCTAAAAAATACACTAGTTGTTTTCGATTAAGACACCATTCGGTCAAATTGAAACCCTTCACTAATTATCACTTCCTATTCTAACTTCCTGCCCCTCGCGCAGACTATTTACACCAGCGGTCACCACCACATCTCCTTCGCCCAAACCTGCACTTACTGCAACCAGATCGCCGTTGAAGTCCTCTATGGTAATGTTTTTTAAGCTGACCGTATTTTCTTTAACAATCCAGACCTGAGGAGATGAAGCTTTTTGATAGACGGCAGCAACCGGTATCCAAATTTTCCCTGACGAATTATTTTCGCTTATAGAAACGTTCGAGGACATCCCGATTTGAATGGTGGAAGGTGGGTTGATGAGGCTTATTCTAACCCTATACGTACGGGACACCTTATTGGCTGCAGGGGAAACTTCCCGCAAGGCTCCCCTTACTTTGACCTCTGGCAAAGCCCAAAAGCTCACATTGATCTCATTGGTCTTTTTTATTTGGTCAATTCTATTTTCGGGAACATTGATTTCTATCTCCAGATCTTTATCTTGGGCCAACGTAACTACGGTTTGGGCCGTAGCTGAAGACAGCACCACCTGCCCGACCTCGGCATAGATGCCGGAAATAACTCCGTCCCGGTCGGCGCGTAGAGTGGTATATTCAAGCTGGTTTTGGGTGGCAGTATATAATGCATTCAACTGTTTCAGAAGAGCTTCAGCGACATTGTATGTATTCTGGCGACTATCAAGGTCCGCTTTGCTTAAAGCCCCATTTTCATAAAGTTTTTTAGAACGATTAAGGGTATCTTCAGCCAGTGTAAGCTGAGACTGGGCAGAAGCTATCTGGGCAGCGTAATTATCCACTGATTGCTGGGCATCCCGGGGATCGAGCTGCATAAGCACATCACCGGCATGCACCCTGCTCCCCTCTTCGACATTGCGGCTTATAATTTTTCCACTCACCCGGAAAGCCAATTGGCTTTCAAAACGGGATCGGACTTCCCCGGCATAGACATATTCTGAATCTTTATTGGAGGCGGAAACTTTGAGTGTCTTAACCAAAGGAGCCTGCAAAACTGTTTTTTCTTGCTTTGCATTGATTTTCACTATTATCAAAGTGAAGATACATAAAACCAAAATCCCCAACCCGATTAAAATTTTCTTTTGCCCTTTCAAGTTCATTTAAAGCCCTCCCTTTTAATTAAACGTTTATTTAGATATGAATAAAAAAATACTTGTGCTAGCTATAAATTTTAATTCGTGGAGGAAATACCTTGCAGATAATGATAAAGTGACTGTTCAATATAATAATCGACCTCTTTTCCCAGCAACAGTTCCTGACTAAGAGGCCAGGTCAGATAATAAAAATTGATTATACCCATTAAAGCAATGGCAACAGCCGCAGGGTCAATCTCCGCTTTGAAATCTCCTGTATCAATGCCTTTCTGTATGCAAGCTCTAAGAAAGTAATTTATCTTTTCAATGGCTTTTTTAACAATACTGTCATAACAATCTGTTGGATTAATGATTTCACCCATTACAAGACGAATCAGATATGGATACTTTTTATGAGCGGTCATAACCTGCTGTGCAAAATGACATATCTTTTCTTTAGGAGGTAGCTCTTCTTGTTTCATTTCGTTCACAACAGATCCCAGAACTGCGAATTGAGTTGATAATATAGAGGCGTATAATTCTTTTTTTCCTCCAAAATAATAAGAAATAAGAGCGTTATTAACCCCCGCCGCCTTGGCCAGTTCTCTTACTGATACTCCTGCATATCCTCTCGTTGCGAATAAAGGAATAGCAGTGTCCATAATGTGATGTGATACTGATTTTTGATGCAGTATTTCTTTCCTCAAAGAATTTTTCTCCTTTTTTTATATATGCCGTAAAACCATGATTAATTAAACGTTTGTTTAATTCTTTATACCATTGCTATTTCATTTTGTCTACATGCAAAATGCTTTATCTCAAGCTTTTCCTTTCGTTCAATAAATTAAAGGATGTCTAAAGTATAATTTCTTTCGCAACAACAGGGAATTCCTATCAAACAGGTTGTAAATTGTATATAATCGGTAACATAAAACAGTAATTGGAGGAAAAAAGACAGGAGCGTGTTTATAAATGATTAAGGTCTTCGTGTACGGCAGTTTTATGACAGGCGGCCGTTATCACCAATATTACCTGCAGGGAAAAACATTCCTGGGCAAAGGTTTCATTAATGGATACAAAAAATATATTCTAGGTGGCTTGCACGGTATCTTTCCTGAAAAAGGGGAGCGCGTGCAGGGTGAAGTGTATGAAGTTGACCCGGCAGCACTTGCCAAGCTAGACTTTCTTCATAACATTGGCACACACTTTACCAGAGGGATTGTTGATGTGGATCTGGAAAACGGCGAAACTTTACAGACTGAAGCATATATTTGGAACGGATAGGCAATTAACAGGAAAAGGTGTAAAATATGGTTAATGCATCTGTACTATCCGTAAATACGCTTTATAGAGATGGAGAAGAAGAGATAGCGGAGTTTTTGCTCATCTCCTTCCGTTTATATGAATAGGATGTAGTAAGATATACATATAATTTTAAGCTATAGCATTAGGGAAAAGGGGTGAAATAGTGGGTTTCTCGGGTTTTAATAAACTTGCTGACGGTTTAGAGAAGTTATTGGATTCAGGTCAGAAAACTGTTAAAAAATCTAAAGATTTTAGAAGCTTAACTAACGAACAATTGCAAGAAAAGCTTCATTCGGAAGATTATACTGACAGAATAACTGCTTCAAAATTGCTGCTTGAAAGAGGTTATAACCATCGCCAAAAAGGTTAGTATTGTTTTTTACCAGACAAGAATATCCCCTGGTTTGAAATTTAAAAAACACCATGCCCATTTGTTGCTGATGCTAATGGGCATAGTGTCCCCAATACCGTTTGATTAATGATGAAGATGTTTACTTCTCTTTCCACCCTTGCTTGAAGTGCGCTCCATCACAAAAGGGCTGCTTTAAACTCAGGCCACAACGGCAGAAGGCAAATTGATGATATTTCTTGATGAGTTTTCCTTCGGCGTCGTAGACTTCGCTTGGCCCTTCGACGACCAGAGGGCCATTCCTGGCTACCTTGATCCTGGTAACAGCCGGTTCACTTTTCTTAAATTGCACCCAGCCCGGTCCTCTGGCTATCCCGGGATCCACTTTCGACCCTTCCGGCAGGTCATACATAAGAGCACCGGTGGGACAGGTATCTATGATTTTAATTATTTCCTCCGGGCTGGCGGCCTTTAAATCAACCCATGGCCTGCGGGCAGGGTCGAAAACCTTAGGTAGACCTTGCCAGCAATAACCCGGATGCGAACATACCTTGGGATTCCAATATACGGTAAGGTCCTCAGTAGAGTATTCCTTAACAATGTCTTCTGTCATTAGCTCCTGACTTTTATGTTCTTGATTATCAGCCAATTTCACGCCCCCCTTCTCTTTGAGGTTTAATATAACACAATTAAGCCTATCCGAGCCGCAAATTAGCAAAAATAAACTGGTGATACGAATATTGGCTAAGAATAACTGCATCCCGTTATAATTCCCCACTCTTAAATCTCTTACCCCTATATTCACTTTTACCTTTAACCGGCTTCTTAATATAACTCTTCATAAGAATCAAAAAGACTAACGAGACACTTGAAAAATTGATCCGGATGTAACAAACCAGATACAACCTTGCAGTTGCCAGTTGGCCCTCAATGGCCTGGCTGGCCCTGATCTAAAATTAGATGAATAATTTCAGACAGTATGGTCAAGCATATTACAAAATATTCAAAGACCAATGTATCATGTATAAGTATTATTGGGAGGCAAAACAGTTGGAAAAAGCAATAATTATTTATGGCTCTTCTACCGGCAATACTGAAAAATTGGCTCAAATTCTAGCCAAAGACCTGGAACAGAGATTTACGGTGACCTTAAAGGATGTTGTAGATGCTCAACCTAAGGATATGGTTGCCAACGATTTAATAGTTTTAGGTTCTTCAACCTGGAGCGATGGCGAGCTGCAGGAAGACTTTCAGGATTTTTACGATGAGATGACTTCAGTAGACCTCAAAGGGAAAAAGGCTGCAGTATTTGGAACCGGAGACAGTTCATGGGATGAATTCTGTGGGGCAGTAGACATTCTTGAACAAAAGGTAAAGGAAGTAAATGGCCAGATCATAATTCCGGGGTTCAAATGGGACGGAGATCTTAGTGAACAGGCCGCTGCCGAAATTATAGAATGGGGAAAGAATCTTAATTAAAAGCAATAGTGATAAGAAAACCGCGCCAACTGAACTACGCGGTTGTTTGGATTATATCAATTTGATACTAAGCATATTAAATCAGTTCAGCTCCTTACGGGCTTTTAATATAGATTGATTTTTTTACGCCGTTTTCCGGATGAGTTTTCACGATAAAGTAAAATACGCTCTCTAGATTACTTCGGCAATCCTATTCATTTTCTCAGAAATACTGGCTATTTCCTGAATTCCTGCGCTCATTTCCTCAGTAGCAGCAGCTTGTTCTTCACTAGAAATTAAAGTTATTTCACTATTATTTACTGATTCATCCACCCTTGTTTTAATGATCTCTACAAGACCTTTAATTTGGGTTACAGTCTGTTTGGATTCATCAGACAGCTTCCTTATCTCTGCGGCAACCACGCCAAAGCCACGACCAAGTTCGCCGGCCCGCGCTGCTTCGATAGAGGCATTAAGACCCAGCATTTTCGTTTCATCAGCTATTTGTTTAATAAATCCCAATACCCCGTTAATATCCTCAGAAATGTTACGTATTTCACCTATGCTTTCGTTTAAGTTCCTTTGGCGTAAAGAAACATCTGAAGCCGATGCCGCAACTTCTTGAATAACTGCCGATATCTCCTCCAAGTTTTTACTTAGATTATTAGACATTTCGCGCAACTCCGTTACCGTCTTTCTAGGCAAAACAATTCCAAATGTACCTACCAATTTCGATGGTTCATCTTCATCACTGATGGGATAGGCAGTTATCCTAACTGGCATGGTGTTGTCTTCGAAGTTAGCTTCTTCACTTAATACTTTTCCTTGTAAAAGGGCCTTTTTCTCCACTCCACCATTAGCCAGTGAATTTCCCATATAATCTTTAAAAAAATCAAACTTTTGTGACCCGAGCCCGGTAACATATTTCTCCCTGTCAGTTCTATATACATAAGCTCCCTCGTAAAACATTTCTGATATTATTGGCGCAAGGTAATCAAATGCAGTTGCAACCGGATGAGGCTTTGGAAAAATGAATCCCAGACATCCTGTAGAATTTTGTTGATCGTCTACGACCGGGACGCTCATGACGACAATACGCTGGCCATAAAACGCAGTGGGAATTTTTTCACTCGTCATTCGCCTCTCCTCAATAGCCTTTGAGGGACCACCGCCTTTTCTAAGCTTGGTGCCAACATGAATAGCAGGCACGTCAAAACTGCTTGAAGCTATTTTCACAGTTATTTTCTCGAGATCACCCATGTAATAAACCATCCCACCGGGAATCATGTTTACAAGCACGGGGGCCATTTCTTGTAGTATTTCTGCGTACTTTGCACTAATCATAGTATTCCACCTCCTGGTCATTGGTTTAAGGTTAAGCTTATTTAAGCGCCCCAAAACTAAAAAGGTGTTGAGTTAGACGGGTTTTTCCCCGTCTAACTTCAACCATGGGGGATTATATAAAATTGGGGGAATCAAATTTATTAATTTAATTATCTTATCTTTAATAATAAATGACGTAATCGTCCGGCATTGATCTGATTATCTGATGCTCTTCTTTAACTCCTTTTGGTAATCTGGTCAGGAGAACAGGACAATGGGCCATATGGCTGACACTTTGACTGACACTTCCAATTAAGGATCCAGACAGCCCGCCTATCCCTCTACTTCCCATTACAATTAAGTCGAATTTACCCTTCTCGGCTTCAGTACAAATTGCTTGGGCAGGATTTCCATAGCCTACGATTATAATAGCTTCAGGTGCAGAAGACTCCTTTTTGATGCGTTCTAGAATGCCCTGCCCGGATTCAAATGCACTCTTTGGTACAGCTGGCTCGGGTGTTTCAGCCTCTTCTAATCCCCATTGTATTGGCCTTACTATATACATTAAGGTTAGGCTTCCTCCATTTTTTGCCGAAATATCAGCAGCAACTTTTGCTGCCATAACTGAACTGTCAGACCCATCCACCGGTACAAGTATTTTTTTAAACATATCAATATACCTCCTTAACTAATAATTAGTAAATAAGTTTAAATATCCCTTGTCCATAAGGAAGCCATGGCCATACCGCCTCCCACGCAAAGGGAGGCTCCGCCGACAGTCAAATTCAGACGTTCCATTTCATAATAAAGACTGACTATAATGCGTAAAGCTGTGCAGCCTACAGGGTGGCCCAAAGCTATTCCAGAGCCATTATGATTGACCTTGTCCAGGGTAAGTTCCATACCCGCTTCTTCTTTTAACATGCGGCCTGCGCCCAGCCACTGAGCGGCAAAAGCTTCGTTGACTTCCCAGTATTCCACATCTTCAAATTTCATGCCAGCTTGTTTCAGACATTTAGGAATGGCAACTGCCGGGCCCAAACCCATTACCACAGGATCTACCCCTTCTGAACATACATTAATCAATTTCATTAAGGGCTTGATGCCTAATTCTTCTGCTTTCTTTTTAGACATTAGGATGACTGCCGCTGCGCCGTCATTGATCCCAGAGGCATTACCGGCTGTAGTTACACCATCCTTTGAGAAACCGAGAGGCAACTTACCCAGCGATTCCATAGTTGCATCAGGAATCATGTGTTCGTCATTTTCAAACACCACTGTTCCTTTTTTAGATTTGATTTCCACCGGAACTATCTCTCTTTTGAATATGCCATCTTTTACTGCCTGGGTAGCCCGGTTATGACTGATCAGAGCTAGTGCATCACATTCTTCTCTGGTTATGCCGTATTTCTTCGCAACATTATCAGCTGTAACTCCCATATGTCCGGGAACCAGTTCATCCACAAGTCCGTCCGATATCATGGCATCTAATATTTCTCCGCCACCCATGCGATACCCGTTACGTGCTTTGGGCAATAGATAAGGGATATTAGTCATACTCTCTACCCCAACGACCAGCGTGACATCGTTTTTGCCCAGCATGATACTATGAGCTGCGACTTCAAGAGCTCTCATACCTGAAGCGCAATTTTGATGAATATTTACTGCACCACTTCTGTGAGTCATGCCAAGCCTCATGGATACCTGCCGGCCCTGCATAGAACCTACACCTTGTTGGAAGACCTCTCCCAGGCATATCTCGTCAATTATTTCCGGGGATATTCCGGCCCGGTCAATAGCGCCCTTGCCTACTGTGATAGCCAGTTGACGAGCTGTTATATCCTTCAAGCTGCCATTAAATTTACCAATAGGCGTACGACAGGCGCTTACTATTACAACTTCATTTAATTCCATCTTATAAGTCCTCCTTATATATACATTACTTACCAATGAATTGAGCCTTGCGCTTCTCTAGAAAAGCATTCATCCCTTCCTTTTGGTCCTCGGTTGAGAACAAGAAAGCCATATTTTTACGCTCATAGGCCAGTCCGGAAACTAAGTCAACATTCATTGCATAATTCACACAATCTTTTGCTGTCTTTAATGCCACCGGTGATTTGGCAGCTAACTTTGAAGCCAATTTCTTAGCTTCATCCATCAGGTCTTCTTTGGGGACTACCTGAGTTACCAATCCAATTCTTAAAGCTGTTTCAATGTCTATGGGTTGACCGGTCATAACCAGGTACTTCGACCATCCAGGTCCAACCACTCGGGTTAAGCGCTGGGTGCCTCCTGCCCCGGGTATGATGCCAAGGTTGATTTCGGGTAAGCTAAAGATTGTATCCTCTGTTGCAATCCGTATGTCACAAGCCAGTGCCATTTCACATCCGCCGCCCAGTGCCATACCGCTGATGGCAGCGATAACCGGCTGGTTTAGCTTCTCCATACTTAGGAAAGCCTGACCAACCAGGGTGGCATATTTTTCTGCTGCCGATGGGTCAGCTTTTGACATCAAAATAATATCGCCGCCAGCGGCAAATACTTTTTCTCCTCCAGTCAGGATCACAACCCTTGCTTCCTGGTCTGCCGCTATTTCATCCATTACCATTGCCAATTCAATAACTATCTCATTATTTAAAGCATTCATGGCTTTGGGCCTATTCAAGGTCACAATCCGGATCCCCGCATCTTTTTCATATAGAATATTTTTAAGTTCCAAGACGTAGCCCCCTTATTTACTGTAGTCGTAGAATCCCCGTCCGGTTTTTATTCCTAAATGCCCTGCTCTGACTTTTTGTTTTAGAGCAAGCGAAGGGCGATATTTGGAGTCACCAAATTCTCTCCAGTAATATTCACAAACGCTTAAAAGAACATCAATTCCCACCATATCGCAAAGGGCCAATGGGCCAATGGGCATATTCGCGCCCAATTTCATCGCTTTGTCGATCTCTTCTACTGTACCCACTCCATCTTGATAGGCAAATGCCGCCTCATTCAGGTAAGGAACCAACAATCGATTGACTATAAATCCCGGGAATTCCTTGGCTTTTACCGGCTCTTTGCCGATCTTCCGGCATAATTCCATAATAGCTTCGACAGCTGCATCTGTGGCTTCGGAGCCAGGAATTACTTCTACCAGTTTCATAACGGGTACCGGGTTGAAGAAATGCATACCGATGACTTTGTCAGCTCTTTTTGTGGAGGCAGCGATTTCAGTAATACTCAACGCCGAAGTGTTGGAAGAAAGAATAGTATCTGGTTTGCAAATCTCATCCAATTGACGGAAAACATTCTTTTTTACATCCATGTTCTCAACTATGGCTTCGATAACAACATCACAATCTACGAACTCAGAAAGCGTATTGCCGGTGGTAACTAAAGCCGTCCGTTGGCTTTTGACGGCTTCATCGAGTTTGCCTTTTTCAACAGCTTTCTGCCATGACTTGTTTATACCATTCATTGCTTTTTCGATTATTGATGTATCAATATCTACCAATACCACATTTAGCCCTGCCTCAGCGCAAACCTGGACAATACCGGCGCCCATGGTCCCAGCTCCTAGCACTCCAACTTTATTAATTTCCATAAAATGACCTCCTAATTTTCATTATTCTCATGTTGCTTTGTTATGGAAGATAGTAATATGATTTTTATGTGATTCAGTTCTGGTTTCCAGCTTTAAAGTGGGACCCACGCAAAACGACTATTGACCAAGTTACAAATACTTGTGAACACGGTGCCAGATGCCTTGATCCTCGGCTGCCTTTACCAGTTCATCTCTAAAATCGGGATGCGCTAAATTGATTAATGCTTCAGCCCTTTGCCAAACCGACATTCCTTTCATATCAAACTTGCCATATTCGGTAACTATATACTGACCGACTGACCGGGAATCGGTAACGATAGCACCTTTGGTTAATGTAGGAACAATCCTTGATTTTCTCTTGCCATCCTTGCCGGTATAACTAGATGGCAAACATACAAAGGATTTGCCGCCCTTTGACTCGTATCCGGCAAGAACAAAGTCCAATTGTCCTCCGGTTCCGCTAATGATTCTAGTACCGCTGGATTCGGAGCAAATCTGTCCATAAAGATCAACCTCAATAGCATTATTTATGGTTATCAACTTGTCGTTCAGAGCCGCAACCGAAGGTTTATTGGTGTAATTGACCGGATAAATAGCACATCGAGGGTTATCATCAATGAAGTCATATACTTTTTGAGTACCCAGGGCAAAAGCATAAACCATTTTTCCCGGATCTATATTTTTCTTAAGATTGGTTAGTCTACCTGCCTCGAACATATCTATATAAGCATCAACCAGCATTTCTGTGTGACAGCCTAGATTTTTCAGGTCGGAGGAGGCTATCATCTGCCCTACCGCGTTAGGCATTCCGCCAATACCAAGTTGAACGCAGCAATTGTCGCTCATTTCCTCGATTATTAATTGGGCAGCCTTCTTGTCCACCTCGGTTGAACCACTGATAGGAAGTTCCACGAGTTTGGGGTTATTACCCTCCACAACGTAATCTACCTGAGAAATATGAATAGCTTCTTCATAGCCTCCAAGACAACGCGGCATCTTTTCGTTGACCTCGATAATGACTTTTTCAGCCCTGTCACAAATTGCTTTTGTATGAGAATTTTGAGGACCAAAATTAAAGTAGCCGTGCTTATCCATTGGCCCTACCTGCATCATAGCTACATTAACAGGTTCTATGTGCTGCCTGACATACCGTGGAAGTTCCGAGTACCTTATTGAAGAATAGTATACCGGTCTACCGGTTCCGGCTATCTTTCGATCTGTACCAGATAGGTGCCAGCTGTGCCAGATAAAGGATTCTCCAGTGGAGTCAAGTTCGATGATTTTAGGTATTTTTAGAGTCAATAAACTCCAAACCTTAACATCCTTAAGTTCGTCCTTTCTTTTGGCCAGCGCATGGTCCAGAGTTATGACCTGACCGTTTATCGGTCCGTAATCAACCCAATCTCCTGACTTGACCACTTTCACTGCCTCGTCAGCAGTTACCAGTTTACTTTTGTATTCGTGTAAATAGTCCATTTTTTCTCCCCTTTAATTATGAGTGAACTTAAATATTAGTTATTGCGTTTGTAAACCCACCGTATTTGATTTACTGCGTCCATTATTATAAGCCTTCCAACTTTTACTGATACTCGTATAAATCCGATCAATTTCTTCTTTATCAGCAGAATGGAATACCAGGTTGTTTTCTTCATCGTTGATATCAAAATAGTTAACAATGCAAAAATGGGATATCTTGGGCCTAAATATCATTGGGGCCAAGGGGCCGTACAATACAACGCTGCGGCCCTTTAATTCAGCATTCTTTTTGGTGGTAAACTTGTCGATTTTGAGGATACGCTCAAATTCGAGCTTACCCGCAGTTCCGTTTTGGTCATACATGACCAGGGAATCCTTGTCGTTGGTAATGCCCAAAGTAACTTTTGCCAGTTTGGGCATTAGAGGAAACCCTCCCTGATAATTCGCCTTTCCGATAGTAGAATTGGGAATTTTGATCCGGACTGATTCCTCTATCCTTTGTGCTTCCTTATACCTACGGGATCCTCTAAAAAAGGTAAATACTGTATATAGCAACGTAATTCCGATAAAAACCAACCAATATTTCATAATATAATATTCTCCCTTCTTACCTTTTTTAGAGGATCCCGCATTATAAGGAAGTTAATATCTGTTAACATCTTGTCTGAGTAAATTTGCGGGTTTTATTAGCCTATAGATCCGAAGCTTTAGGTTCCAATCTCTCATAGGAATTAAATATAAACAATAAACCTGCAATAACCGATATCACAACACAGACGGCAAAAGCTCCATTGAAACCATAATGCGAATCAATGAAGAATCCGGTTACCATTGGCGCCAGCAGGGATCCAAAGTTGCCGATGAAGTTATAGGCTCCCCCTACTCCGCCGGCCTGACCATACGGAGCGATATCCCCGGGAATAGCCCAGACATTGGAAGCTCCGAAAGCAAAGATCCCCATGAAACAACTGATCCAGAATATGGCCATTTGCGGGGAGGATGCGCCCATTGTCAGGTAAATGAACAGGGCTGTTCCGATTAGGCCTATGCCCATACCGGTTCTTCTCAGGGTCGAGTTGGAGGCGCCTCTTCTATACCAATTATCGAAGAACTGACCGCCAAATAATTCACAAATAACCGCTACCAAATAAGGTATCATGGCATACCAGCCCATAGTCTTGGTATCCAGATGTCTTACCTTAACCAAATAGGTGGGCATCCATGTGCTGAACACGGTCCACACATAAAGGTACATGCCATAAGCAACACAAACCTGTAAAACCCGGCGATAGGTAAACAATTTAAACATGCCGATTGGTTTTGACACTACTTTTCCTGATGAATCGACCACTTCATTCTGACGAATGTACGCTAATTCCGACTTGGTTACTTTGGGATGTTCATCCGGCTCCTTATAGAGGGCTATCCAAACAAACGAGTATAAAAGCGCCAGGGCACCAGTTATTACGAAAGACATTCTCCAGCCCCAACTAAGAATTATATAGGCTACCAGGGGCGGTGCAAATGCAGAGCCTACCCGGGCCGCACTATCAAAACAGGAAGTTGCAAAAGTCCGTTCCCGCAGCGGCGTCCAGACGGAAACAACCCGGGCACTTGCAGGAAATCCCGGTGCTTCGGTTAGTCCGAGTGCGATTCGCACCGCCATAAAGTTCCAAAAAGTAGTGACCGCTCCGGTCAGCATGGTAACTCCGCCCCATCCAAACAGGGCGGTGAACATCGCCCATTTAGGCCCGTATTTATTCAGGAATGCTCCCGCGGGCACCATCATGAGGGTATATGACCAGAAGAATGCTGAAGATAAGACTCCTAGCTGGGAAGCGGAAAGATGTAGCTCTTTCATCAGAGTAGGCATGGCCACGCTTATATTCACCCGGTCCAGATAATTAAGTAGAATGGCCATTGATACCAACGCTACCGCTACCCAGCGGTAGCCTGATTCTGGCTTTGTATCAGATCCGATATTAGGATTGAGCTCAGGATTCACAAGATACTCCCCTTTCTTTCTTTTAATTTGGGAGGTAGAATAGACCTGTAAGAACCGATTCTACCAACGGTAGACTAGGTTTTTGGATCAGCCCTTGGGTCGCGGCCCGGGGCTATCCGCATTTAAAAAGGCATTTATGTCAGCAGCAGTTCATCGTCTTGCATAAATCATCACCTTGATCTTGAGTATTTCCATTCCCACAGTCTCACTTCATTGTTTGCCTTGGTTGGAGCAAGGTTTTTTTATGGAGCGACGATTTTTTGCCACACTATTCACCAGGGTAACCAGCCCTAACTTGGTTAAAACTACACCTCGACATATTCTGCCTTATTTAAACATAGAGTACCTCTTTCAGGCTAACTCACTTTAACCCTTCTTAAGAAATACTCCTGCCGGATCCAATGCCCTCAACACTTTTACTTGCTCTTCGGTCGGCGCTTCCGTTTCCTTGCAATCCTTTCCAACTTTAATATCCCAGCCGGTGTTCTCTTTAATCTGTTCAATAGTTACTCCGGGGAAGTACGAATCAATGTACATTTCCTTGGTCACCTCATCAAAGCGGAATACTCCCAAAGGGGAAATAACTTTGAGGGGACCTTCGCCGGGATAACCAATTTTCTTTCGCGCATCGCCGCCGGTCAAATAACCCGGAGTGGTATTAAAATCCAATTTCCCAACAAATTTGTCCTTGCGGTGAGCGGCCATACTAATAATGGTCTTTTTGCAGCAGGAGGCAATGTCGTTGGCTCCGCCGCTACCCGGCAACCTGCTGACCGGATGGTTGTAGTCCACCCCAATGAAAGACGTATTCAAATTACCAAACTTGTCAATTTGAGCTCCGCCTAAGAAACCAAGATCAACCCGTCCGGCGTGTACAAGTCCCAGACTTTCCGTAAGCCCGCCAACCATCGTGGCTCCCATTGTGAAAACAGGGTCTGCGACGGAAAACGGTAAATAGGCAGGATTCACTCCTATCGGGCCTGCCTCTGTAATAGCAAACACATTGGGTGCATGTGTTTTCTGCGCCAACATTACTCCCAGAAGGGGCATTCCGGTTCCAATTATTACTATGTCACCATCGTTTACTTCCCTTGCAATCTCAACTAAATTCAATTCTTGAAGGGTGTAATCAGTTGCTTTTTTTCCCATAATAGCCCTCCTTACGCGCCGTAGTTTACAGAGGCGGCGCTGTACTGTGAGGATTTGAGCCCTTGGAACCGCTGCCATCCGTACTTCTTAATAAACTTCTCAATATACTCGGTTCTGTCTTTTACACCGTAAACCCATTCATCCATAAACTCTTTTAAGCCTTCTTCAGTCTTGGCGAGCTTAATATAATTAAAAATGAAATCCCGGTCGACATTGTAATAACCCTGTACCGGTTTAGGATGTGAAGCAAAGGGCTCCGGCACTATTGCTGAAACCATAAAATCAGGAATGCAGGTACGGTTGGGGTCATGTTTTATGACATCACCGTCAACCACTTCCTCCACGGTTGCTATAACAGTACGGGATGCCTTGGCACCCCATGGGATGTCGCCCACCTGCCCCCATATTTGAAGATTTCCGTTTTCGTCAGAGCGATGGGCATGAACTATAGCAATATCGGGTTGCAGCGCAGGAACTAAGGCATGAACCGTTCCTGACCCAAAGGGATCACTCATGATCTTTAACTTTTTATCCCCTTTCCAGGCAGTCTGTTCAGCCAGGTCGCTTCCTTTGATTGCATTGAGAGGTACGTACGGAATGCCTAATGCTCCAGCCATAAACCTGGCCACCATTGCAAAGTTTGAATATTCTTCAATCTGAACAGAATGGGGAATAGATTTTTCCGCTGCCCGTCTGAAACATGAACATTGACCAAATACTTCCATCCAAAAGTAGGAAGTCTCAATCCGGGAAACACAGCCGGCCCCCACTAATTGATCACCGTGTTCATTAAATGATGAAGTCACAATAGTAAGATCTTTCTTTTTCTGGCGTATTATCTCATGGGTTAGAGCATATGAGATATTTGCAGCAAAACCGCCAATATAAACAACATCTCCATCTTTAATATATTGGCTTACCGCGTCTTTTGCGGTCATGACCTTATTATTCAATTAATTTTCCTCCTTTCTGATATACAGTCCATTTGGGCCATCAACCCGATTAGATTATCTCGATAAACTAATCGGTAGAACATTTTTAACAAAACGCAATCTAATTCTTGTAGTTCGGTTTTCTCTTGTCTCTCATAGCTTGGATTCCCTCGTCGGGATCGCCGCCCCTGAATACCGGCAGAGCGATTTCAACTTCTCTCTTGTAGGCTTCTACTAAAGTGAGTCCTCTCTGATCCTTGTTCAGTTTAACAATGCCGCGCTGTGACATAGGTCCGTTGGCAGCCAGTTTGTTGGCAAATTCAATTGCGTCCTTCATCAAAGTTTCCTTATCGGGAGATATTTTGTTCAAATATCCCCATTCCAGCATGGTCTGAGCCGGATAGGCGTCACCGGTCAGATTCATTTCCATGGCCCGTCCGTTGCCTATAATAAGGGGAAGGTTGATATTGCCGCCGCTCATCGGTTGAATACCAAGCTGGGTTTCCTTGGCCTGGTATTTGGAATCCGCGGTTCCCATCCGGATGTCACAGGCTGACGCCATTTCAAAACCGCCGGTAAGGCACAAACCATTAATGGCGGCAATGATCGGCTTAATTAGAGTCCGCTTTTTCAACAGAGCCTTTGAAAAACCGGCAAATTCGGTCGCTTCATCATATAAAAATTTCTCCTGATCCGTTGCCAGAGGTCTTTTCCCGGTAAGCAAGGGAATGGAATCGTTAACGTCCATACCCGCACAGAACATTTTAGGCAGAGACGAATAAACGATTACTACTCTGACCTCATCGTCCCTTTGACATTCGTCCCATATGTCGCAGAGATCGCACAGCAATTTGGTTGACAAAGCATTATAGCTTTCCGGAACGTTAAGTCCAACCATGCCTATGTGTCCTTCTTTTTTATAGTCAATACCCATTCAGCACACTCCTTTGCGAATTTTTTATAAACTCTAGCTTATTTAATTAACAACCAATATTCCTTTTACATCGTGCCCCCCTCTCACGGCTGGAAAAGGCTTGTCAGGATCTAAATGTTCCCAAGCTAAAACTTGTTATAAACTCAAGTTCAAAGATTCTTGGGGACAGCGGCCTGTCGTTAACCCAACGCCTTGTTCAGCTCAGTTAATACTTCATTTGCATCAGCTACCATAGCGTAATCGGCCAGTTGTAACATATAGGCGTTCTCGTCGTTATTGACTGCCACTATAACGCTGGCATCCCGAATACCTACAGTAAACTGAACCTGGCCCGATATTCCCAAAACAATGGCTAACTGCGGTTTGCATTTCTTTCCTGATAAACCGACTATTCTATCCTCCGGCAACCATTTCTTGTCTGTTGCTATGGGTTTAGAGCAAGCAATCTCTCCGCCCAAAGTTTTAGCGATCTTCTCAGCCGTAGCAACATAGTCCTTTTCCACTCCCTGTCCAACTACAACCAAGACTTCGGCTGCCTGTATATCAACAACATCCCCGGCTTTGCTCTTAGTTTCAATTACTTTAATAGCGGAAGGCACGGAATCCATTGCTAATTGTTTTACTTCTCCGCCGTCCTGTTCAGAAGCCGCTTCAAAAGATCGAGCCGCCAGAGCTATAACCGCTTTCTCTGTGTCTATCTGCTGGGTGGCAATAGTTGCACCTCCGAGTGCATTTCTAGAGCATTGTATCTTGCCGCCGCTAACCTGCAATCCGCTCACATCGCTGAGGCTTCCGGCGCTGATCTTCTGGGCCAGTCTGCCGGCTAATTCTTTGCCTCTGCGGTTAGAGGATAAAAGCACGACGGATGCATCCAGCTTACCCATTGCCTGCTGCAGCGCTGTCGCCACTGCTGCTGTATCGGCAATTAAAATCGCTTCGTCGTTAACCTTGTAGACTTCAGCGCCTTTGCCGGCCAATCCCGCGGCCTGCGCATCGTTGTTTAATACTAAGGCATTTACGGTCAATCCCGTATCTTTTGCAATCAATCGTCCTGCTGTAAGCAACTCCAGAGCCAACTTGTCTTTTTCGCTATAAATCAGTATTCCAGCCATTATCTTACCTCCCCACAAATCCTTCTGCCTGCAGCTTGGCTACTAACTCGTCAACGCTTTTAACAGCTATTCGCTTCCTATCATTTTCAGGAGCGAGGTTACTAATCGTACTTATGGATTTTCCGGGGACTTTTATATCCAGATCATCTACTTCAAATATTTCTTTGGGTTTTTTCCCTGCTTTTAGTATCTGGGTTACTGATGCAATACGGGGCTCGTTTATATCCCCCAATACGGTTACTACCGCCGGTAGCTGAACCTCCAATAATTCATCAGCATCCTCCAAAGATTTTGTAATTTGGGCCGTAGTGCCTGTTAACTCTATTTTGCTGGCGCTTCCGACTTCAGCCATATTAAGAATCTCAGCTACACGCGGACCAACCTGTCCGGAATAATTGTCGCCGCTGCCTTCGCCGAAAATAATTATGCCTATATCGTCTATTTTCTTAATCAGTGCGGCCAATAACGCTGCACTTTGCGAACTCTCCAGGTCGGCCAGATCGTCATCAAGAACTAAATATGCTTCATCGGCTCCGGCTGCCAGAGCCTCTTTGATGGTCTCCTCAACTTCTTCATTGCCAACCGATACTACAATCAGATTATTCCCAGTGGCTTCTTTTATTTGAAGCCCGGCTTCCAAAGCGTTTTTATCTATCAAACCCAAAGTATACGGCACTCCGTCAAATACCGGCTGCCGGTTTCTGATACGAACCTGCTGCAGGTCAGGTATCTGCTTCATTGCCACTACGATATTCATACTTTCAACCTCCCATTTGTTTTATAGCCCCACTTAATTCTGCAGTTTTAACCAAAACGAAATTGAACGCCGCAACCACTGCTGGGATAATGCCATTCCAGCACTTCTTGGCCGCACGCAACCAGGCAGGTGCCGCACTCCAAACATCCGTCAATAGTCAGTTCAACTTCTCCCTGGCCATTTTCACTATAAAGACCAGCCGGGCAAACGATTATAGCCTTTTTCAAACGTTTATCCCCGGACATGCCCGCTTTAATAGTGATATGCGGTTCTTTATCGTGTTTGAACACATCCAGTCCCAGCTTGGCTTTTAAACCGATTGGGTTACTCATATCTTCATCAACCTCCACATATCACGGCCCATACTCCATAGCTCGCCGAAAGAAAGGTATTTTTTTACGGTTGGATAAATCTTATTTTTCGGACCGGATGGTATTTCATACAGATCCCGCATTATGTTCCCCGCCAGCCGGGGGTAAACGGTAAACAGGCGCGGATTTTCCAAGGCGTGCAAGGACTCTTTGAAGTTCTCGAAGTCTTTCATTACAAAACTTTCTTTAAGCAAGCCCTCATATTGAGATAGTGCGGCAGCACCATAATCATTTTTTTGATGACATTGAATTACGGTACGTGCCGCCAGGTATCCGGACGCCAGAGCATATTCCATGCCTCGGACGGTAACTCCGATGTTCATCGAAAAGCCAGCCGCATCACCAACAACTAGAATCCCATTGCCAAAGAGCTTGCCAAAAGCTTTTAACCCGCCTTCCGGAATGACATGGGCTGCGTACTCCGCCGTCTCCCCGCCTTCTATCAGCCGGGCGACTTCAGGACGCAGTTTGAAGTCCTCCAGAATCTGCGGAGCTTCCACTTGAACGCCTTCCTCGGTCATCGCATGAATCCCGACAACGATACCCAGGCTTATACTTTCTTTATTGGTATAAAGGAATCCGCCACCGAACTTGCCTTTGGTAGCATCCCCCATATACAGCCTGGCAACCCCTTCTTCGCCCTGCAGGTTAAAGCGGGCTTCCAGGGTTTCGCGCGGCAGCTCGATGACCTCTTTAAAACCGAAGGCGAAATTAGCAGGGTTATATGGCTGCCTTAACCCTGCTTTTTCAGCAATAAAGGACAAAACTCCGTCAGCCGCTATAACCACATTAGCGCGTAATTCCTCACCACCGGCGCGAACGCCTATTACTTTACCATTCTCAAAAATAACGTCATCAACCCGGCTTTTCACGACCAGCATGGCACCCTTGCGTTCTGCCTGCTTGCCGAACCACTTGTCAAATTTGCCGCGCAAGATGCTGTAGCTTTGGTAGGGTTCAGTCCCCAATTCCAAACCGTCATACCTCACGGTAACGGCCCTTTTTTCGTCCATTACGCAGACTTCTTCATGGGCTATATATCTCTCCAGAGGAGCCTTGCTCCACAGCTCGGGAAACATATTCCGGATAGGGCTCACATAAATGCGGCCCCCGGTAACGTTTTTTGAACCCGGATATTCGCCTCTTTCCAAAACCAGTACCTCCAGCCCTTCCTGGGCCATGGTATATGCGGCCGCCAGGCCGGCTAAACCGGCGCCGACGACTATGGCATCAAATTTACCTTCTTCACTCATTTCGTTTGCCTCCTAGACTACCATTTGTAGAATAGAGTTATATTTTGCCAAGAATATGGTGAGCCAGGATTACCTTTTGAATATCGATAACCCCTTCGCTCTGGGGACCCATGATGGCATCACGATAAAGCCGCGCCACTTTATAGTCCTCCATCAACCCGTAAGAAGCATGAACATCGACGGCATCACGAACCGCTGCCATACAATTTTCCGCCAGAATCACTTTGGTCTTGGCGACTTCTGCTCTGAAAAAGTCCATATCTTTAGCAGTGTTGGCTAAGGCAGCTAGACGATAACCCACCCATTTGGACGCTTCATAACGCATGGCAATGTTGGCGATCCGTAGTTGAATAGCCTGGAATTTACCGATAGGTTTTCCACGGTGCATTTTCTCCTGCGCATACTTGACAGCTTCTTCATAGGCAGCCAAAGTAAGTCCCAAAGAAACAGAATTGAGGCCCAGTTTCCCATAGGCAATACCGAATTGCAGTATTTTGTAGCCCTGCCCAATTTCCCCCAAGACATTCTCAACAGGAACTTTACAATTTTCAAGGTAAACGTCACAGAGTACGTTGCCATGCCATCCCTGCTTGTGCCACTGTTCGGAAATAGAATATCCCTCACAGAATTTATCCACTATAAAAGCGGTTATTTCTTTGGTTTCCATTTCCCGTGCGAAACAAACCATAGGACCTTTGTAATTCGGGTTGGTAATGAAACGCTTGGTTCCGTTCAGGATATAGTGGTCGCCATTCTTGACAGCAGTAGTAGTAATCTGCACGGGATCCGATCCGGTGGACGGTTCGGTGAAAGCCCAGGATGCGATCAATTCGCCCTTACAGCCTGCCGGTAAATATCTTTGCCTCTGTTCTTCATTGCCGAATTTATAAATGCCATTTAAACCAAGGCTGTGGGCCGATATGGTCATGGCCGGGCCGGGATGAACACGGGCAATTTGTTCTTGGGCTAACGTATAACACAAATAACCGGCATCAGCTCCGCCATATTCCTCCGGAACCGACATTCCAAACATATTCAATTCCGCCAGGCCTTCTATTACTTCCGGCGGTGTCATATTTTCCTTCTCAATAACGTCAGCTACCGGCGCAATCACTTGCTCGGCAAAATCACGCGCCATTTTTTGGATCAGTGCTTCTTCTTTCGTCAAATCAAAATTCATGAATAATTCTCCTTTCAGTTAATTCGGTCCAGTTTTAACTAAATTTCAAGTAACAATTACTTGGACAACAATTGAATGGCGCCACCTCCGATATTCTGGAATACCTAAAATACATCTGTTTAACAATTAATTAAGCAAAAACCGTGCCACTTTACAAAGCCCCAATATTAGGGGCTTAATTAGTTTCATTATGGTGAATATACTTGCACTTAAGGTGAAATATTTTGCGCACCATTTTTTTTTATCATTTCAAGTAGAAATACAAGTCACTCAAAATCCAATAAACTGCCTATACGAGTAATAAAAGTTAAATCGGGAAAAATAAATTATTATTTTTGGCGGGGGATAATTTATGTTTGAATGGCTGTTCCGTGGTATGAAAAAAAGCCTGAAAAACACGCGAACCAAGAATCCGGCTGCATACGGCTCACGGTCTCAAACTGAATCACGTGAGACATCATCAGAACTCGATCAAAATAATACCGTTTTGAAAGAAATATTCGACCATTGCGATGTCCTGGTAGTTCATGAGTTTAGCCTTGGAAACATTGATTCTATTCGCTCTATGCTGGTCTATTTAGGACCATTGGTTGATCAAGATATGCTGCAAAAAAATCTTATGGGCAGCTTACTTAATGTTAATGAGGTTCCAAAGAATAATATAAGTGATTGGCTTATCAGCAGAATTATTCCGTCAGGAGAAGCTCGCAAAGAAAATATCTGGGAAAGAATAGCCAATGATATTGCGGCTGGTATGGTAGCGCTTTTTATCAATGGAGAAAACTTTGTCATTTTACTGCCTGTAATGGAGGATTTAAAGCGTCAGATTTCCCAGCCTGTAACCGAGACTACAGCCAGAGGCTCTCAATCAGCTTTTAATGAAGATATTAGAACTAATATTGCTTTACTGCAAAAGCGCCTGCCTACCACCCGATTAGCTTTGAAGAACTTTAAAATTGGCGAATTGTCAAAAACTGAAATCAGCATGATTTATTTAAAAGGCTATGTTAAGCAAGAACTGCTTGAAGAAATAGAAGAACGGCTAAATCGTATTAAAATTGATGGCATTCCAGAAAGCGGTTATCTAGAGGAATTTATTCAGGACAATCCCTGGTCTGTCTTTAGTGCTATTGATTCCACAGAAAGGCCGGATCGCCTGGCTGGACATATATTGGAAGGTCATGTGGGGCTGCTGATTAACAATACACCATTTGCTTTAATACTTCCAATGACTTTGGTTTCGCAGATACAGAGCCCGGAAGATTATTCAAACCGCTATTGGTTCTCTTCCTTTATCAGATTATTGCGCTGGGGAGCACTATTATTTTCTGCATTGCTCCCATCATTTTACATATCAGTCATCAGCTATCATCAGGAACTTATCCCCCTTCCGTTGCTCTTATCGATTGCCGTCTCTCGGGAAAGAATTCCCTTCCCGGGATTTTTAGAGGCTTTGATTATGGAGCTTACCTTCGAAATACTGCGGGAGGCAGGAGTGCGAATACCAAAATCTTTTGGACAAACCATCAGTATCGTGGGGGCTATAGTAATCGGTCAAGCAGCAGTAATGGCTGGTTTGGTATCTCCCATAATGGTTATCGTGGTGGCGCTTACAGCTATTGCATCATATACTATACCTTCTTCAAGCCTGGCAAATAGTGTCCGCATACTTAGATTTCCGTTCATGATCGCCGCGGCTTTTATGGGTCTGTTCGGTATGATAGTGGGGGTCTCAATTATCAGTTATCACCTTTGTTCACTAAGATCATTCGGTGTTCCGTACCTGTCTCCCTTAGCGCCATTAAGTTATGGAGATTTAAAAGATACCCTTATAAGGGCGCCGGCTTGGAAGATGAATTTACGCCCCAGGCTAGTCGGGGGGTTAGAACCCCAGAGACAGCATAAGAACCTTAAACCTGGCCCTTCGGATAACAGGACTAAAATTATTCAACGCCGGATAAGGGGGAAATAGTAGTTGCTAGACAACGGCCGAATCAGCAGCATTCAATTATCAATGCTTCTGTTCATGACAGAGGCGCCTACCGCTATACTATTTCCACCTTCAATAATCGCCGAACAGGCCGGCCCCGATGCATGGATATCGGTATTAGTTCCCATATCCCTCTATGGATTTATAGTAGCCCTCATATGTATTGCCTTGGCCAGACGCTATCCCAAGCAAGTTTTTACAGAATACCTGCCCGATATTGTCGGTTGGCTGCCCGGCAAGCTCCTGGCTTTAGTTTACACTTTAGTTTTTATCCATATTGCCTCATTCATATTAGCTGAATGTTCATTATTTATTCGTACAGCTTTCTTGCGGGAGACCCCTTCATTACCGGTTGTTATGATAATTCTTATCGCAGTGGTCTATGGTGTGTTTCTCGGCATTGAAGTAATAGCCCGCCACAATGAATTGGTATTTCCGTTATTTATATTATCAATGTTTTTATTGATTGTTTTGGTGGCCAACAACATTGACCTGAATAATCTTCGTCCTGTTTTGGCCAAGGGCTTTATTCCCGTTCTCAGCGGATCCTATCAAACTGCCATCTTCCGAGGAGAAATATTCATACTTTTGATGCTGTTCCCATATTTGAATCAGAAGACCGAAGCGCACAAATCTGTAATGACTGTGATGATAATGATGATGATCTTTGCTACCACTATTATATTTGTGACTATTGGCGTATTTGGTCCTCTGGTAACATCCCAGTTAACGTTCCCGTATTACAGCTTAGCTCGTTATATCTCATTAGCTAAAATATTGGAACAAATGGAGCTTTATCTAGTAATATTCTGGATGGCAGGGATAATAGTTAAGCTGGCTATTTTTTTGCATTCCGCCTGTATTGCCGCGGCATCAACATTTAACTTTAGAAACTATCGTATGACTATCATTCCTATTGCCATCATCAGTACAGTAGTATGCGAAGCTCTATACTCCACAAATTACCTTAATTTTATTAATTTTTTCAAAAACATTTGGCCCTTATACGGATTAAGCTTCGAACTAATAGTCCCCGGAATAGTACTTCTTGTTGCAATTATTAGGCGGAAAGGACTGACAAGTAGTGCACAAACAAAATCTTAAACTTAATATAGCTATTCTTTTATCAATAATATTTTCTTTTACAATCACCGGATGCTGGAACCGGAAAGAGTTTTCGGACATAAGTATCTGCACTGCTCTCGGTTATGACCAGGTTATTGTAGATAATAAACCAAAGTTGCTATGGTCTGCTTATTGCATTAAGACAACGCCCGCCGAAGGAGGGGGTGGCAGTAGCAGCACTCCATCGGGGAGTAATAAAGGCATGGTCATTTCCAGCTTAGGGGAGAACGTTATTGATGCAGCTTTTAGTTGGAACCTTCGCGCCCCGCGAACGTATTTTATAAGCGACGCTCAGGTAATGTTAATCGGCGAGGAATTAGCCAAGGCGGGGATAAGTGAGGAAATGGACGTCTTTATGAGGCAAAAAGATTTACGGCCACGAACTTTGGTAGCGGTTTGCCAGGGCATGGCCGTCGATGCGCTTCAAGCCCAACCCGAAATTGAATCGTTGTTATCCGGGGAATTAAAGGAAAAGATTGACGTCAGTTACTTCCGGGCATCAAAAAGTCCGCATACCGATCTAATTCAATTAACGCGTGATTTATTAACCCCAGGTAAAGAGGTTGTTTTACCGTTGCTAAAACTGGTTAGCCCTCCAGAAAGCCCATCAATGATCTCCGGAAATGAAAACCAATCGCAGGTTTCAGGCGGACAACCACGGAAAAAGATTTTAGTTTTAGCCGGTTCTGCTGTGTTTATTGATGACCGTATGGCTGGAACGTTGGACGAAGAGGAAACCCAGGGGATGCTGTTTGTAACCAATAAGTTCAACACCGGAGCATTACCCCTAACAGTAACAGACCAGAATAAAAGCGTTACCTTCATCATCCGTAACACCAAAACCGAAGTAAAACCGATAATTAATGAAGATAGCGTCGAATTTGAGATAAAAATAAAAGGCCAAGGCAACCTGCTTGAACAAAAGGATTCCGAAGTAGACACTTCTGAGGAAGATTTTGCAAAAGCAGAAGAATTAATTGATCAGCAAGTGGAGAACTTTTGTCTTCAATCCGTGCAAAAATGCCAGGAGCTTAACTCCGATGTTTTTGGTTTTGGCTCTATTATAGCCAGAAGCCAGCCTGATTACTGGGAAAAAATCGAAAGGCAGTGGGCCGAAGTCTTTCCCACGGTAAATATAAGAGTTGTAGCCGATTTTAGAATCGAAAATGCTGGTCTAATGAGTAAACCAATTGTAATTAAATAGGCTCTGGTATCTGAAATAATCTTCATTTGGTAGTATCCATATGGCCGGGCTTATATTGAAATTACAATGTATGGAGCTTCATTTAAAAAATAGTCGGAAGCCTCTTTGCAGCAAGCTTCAAAAGAGACTCCCGAAAAATATGAGGAGATATAAAAAAATGAAATTATTAGTTTAATTGATTAACATTCCCAAATCCCGGTAATTTAGTCCTCAAAATTCTCATCTGTCATTTCGATCGTGACCTTTTCATCGGAACGCAACCTGATTGCCAGACTATGAATCTTGACTAGTTCATATTCAAAGAAATAGCGACCGGTAATGATTTTACCCTCATAGAAAGCTTTGTCAGTGCTGCCGCTGTTCAGTTTAGCCTGGGCTACTACCATTTGTTTCAGCCACTGCCAGGCTATGGTAATATTACCCATTAGTTCAAGATAGAGCACGGCGTCAGCCTGAAAAGCTTCTTTGGAAATGTTGGCTTTCTTGGCATATAATTCATCTGTCAGCTCGTTCATCAGTAGTAGTGCAGCTTCCAATTGTTTTACATTTTTATCGAGCTCAGCAAATTTCTTAGCCTCTACTACAACTTTGTCAATTTCAGCCTGGAACAGCTTAAAGGCTTTTCCGTTTTGCATGCTGACCTTGCGGGCCAGGATGTCTTGTCCATGTATATAAGTCGTTCCTTCATGGATCGGATCAATGCGTATATCTCTGTAGTATTGTTCTACCGGGAAGTCTCCGCAGTATCCGTAACCGCCATGAATCTGTATGGCTGCGCTGCATGCCAGAATTCCCATTTCAGATGGATATGTCTTCAGAATCGGAGTCAGGAAGTCTGCCAGCAGTGCGTTTTCTTCTTTGTTCTCTCCTACCAGTTCCAAGTCCTGATACAATGAAGTCTGTACCGCTAACGCCAGCGAGCCTTCTAAAACTGCTTTCTGCAACATCAGCATACGCTTGATATCAGCATGTTTAATCAGCGGAACCATGGGGCCGCCCTTCTGGTCGGGAAGACGTCCCTGTTTTCTGTCATGGGCATATTCCAATGCGGCATAGTAGGCGCCGGAGATTTTGCTCATGGCTCCAATGCCAACATTTACGCGTTCTTCGTTCATCATTTTGAACATCATGGCCAAACCCTTGCCTGCTTCGCCAACCAGCCAGCCGCGGCAGTCCTTTTCATCGCCCATGCTTAACTGACAAATCGGAGAGCCTTTGTAACCAAGTTTGTGCTCAATACCCGCAATGCTACAGTCATTCCATACGTCGAACTCTCCGTTATCGCCTATCCGTTGTTCCGGAACCACAAACAATGAGATTCCTGGAACTCCTTCCGGTGCTCCTTTGATACGAGCCAGCATCAAATGGATGGTATTGGAAACGTGTTGGCTATTACCAGCAGAAATGAATATTTTCTTTCCCTTAATCAGGTAATATCCATTATCGGTAGGTTCGGCTGAGGTAGTAAGATCGCCTAAGGAGCTTCCTACATCGGGTTCGGTCAATGCCATAGTACCTTGCCACTCACCCGAGTACATTTTTTCAAGGTACATGTCTTTCATTTCCTGGCTGCCAAAGTGATAAATCAAGTTGCCTGCTCCGGCAGTCAACATCGGGTATACATGCATAGAATAGTTTGCTGCCCCAAAAAGAAAATAGGCGATTTCCTTGATGGTAAACGGAAGCTGTTGTCCGCCACTGTCATAAGGCTTTTCTACGTTAATCCATCCGCCTTCACCCATTTCCTTTAAAAAAGGCTTTATTGCGTCATGAACGTAAACTTTGCCATCCTCCCAGTGCGGGGGGTTGGTATCCATTTCTTTGAAGTAAGGGAACATCAAGTCTGTACTAATTTTCATGGCGGTATCAATAGTCATTTTGATAGTCTCTGCGTTATGGTCTTCGAAATAAGGGAAACGATTCAGTGAAGCTACGTCAAATACTTCATTCACTAAGAAATCGATGGTTTTTCTGCTTGCAAATTTGTTAGCCATTCTTTGTTAACCTCCTAATCAACTCTCATTTTTTACGCGGGTAAGGTGATTATTCTCACCTATTTTACAAATTATAAACGCAAGGCGTTTTGCCGGTTCCAATAACAGGCTTTGTATCGTTACTTTTCACTGTTACTTTACTCTAATTACCTGTTTCTGCCAATCACCTCCTAAATAAAGGTTGAATCGACTATCCTCACCGCCCTTTGTGAAAATGGTTACTACATATATCTAGCAATAATCGTGCCAAAATTCATAACCAGTTACAAAACCCTATTTTACGCATTTCAATGGGTTATAGCTTGAACATCTGATTCATCTTATAAAGTGAATAAAGTTGCACCAAGTGCAACTTTATTCTCCTTGTGCTAAAGGTAAGACTGAAGTTATGAATCCAGAACCCTGTTAAAGAGATTACAGTAACTTGCTACTTTTGTACCAAATACCTTGATGTTCAGCCTGTTTGATCAAAACATCCTGGAATTTGGGATCAGCTATTGAAATAAGCAATTCGGCCCTTTCCCAGGTGGTTTTGCCTTTCAAGTTAACCTTGCCATGTTCAGTCACTACCCAGTGGGTAGTTGTTCGCGGGCAGGTAATGACAGTTCCAGGTTCCATGAAAGGAACGATTCGTGATTGGCGTTCGCCTTTTTCGTCCTTATAAGTGGACGGCATGCAGATAAAACTTTTCCCGCCTTTGGACATATAGGCTCCCAAGACAAAATCAAGCTGTCCGCCGGTGCCGCTAATCTGTCTGAACCCCTGAGACTCAGAACTGATTTGCCCGTAAAGGTCGACATTTACGCAACTGTTGATAGATATGAAGTTGTCAAGCTGCGCGATTACTCTGGGTTCGTTACTATAACCGTCCGGAACTGCTTTTAATCCGGGATTATTGTCGATATAGCGATAAAGCGCCTCTGATCCGGTTGCAAAGCAGTATACCTGCAGGCCACGGTCGATGTTTTTTTTGAGTCCGGTGACTTTCCCAGCCATCGCCAGTTTGTATAAACCATCAACATACATTTCGGTATGAACCCCAAGGTCCTTAAGGTCGGATTCAGCAATAAGTTCACCAACCGCGTTGGGCATTCCGCCTATTCCCAGCTGAAGGCAGGCGCCGTTGGGAATTTCCTCTACTATTAATTTGGCAACTTTTCTATCGACTTCACTTGATGGAGCATTTGGCAAAACAGGCATGGGTTCATTATCGCTTTCAACCACATAATCAATCTGGCTTATATGCAGCTTATCGTCATACCCACCTAAAACGCGGGGCACATTTTTGTTAACTTCAAAAATTATGGTTGTGGCTTTATCCAGCACACCCATTAACCAGGTCATATTAGGGCCCAAACCAAACCAACCATGCTCGTCCATCGGAGATACCCTGAACATGACCACATCTACCTCGTTGTTTTCCCGATAATATCTGGTTCCTTCGGAAAGCCTTATGGGGATATAGTAACCCAGTCCGGCATCGTTAAGCTTTCGGTCGGTTACCGCCTGATGCCAGGAATTCCAGGCGAAAGTTTTGGCGTTTTTAGATTTCATAACTTTGAGATCATACAATCTCATACAGGACCTGAATTTTAATCCGGTTAAATCAGCTTCATCACATCTGGCAGCCAACGCCTTATCCAGTGCAATCGGCTGACCTATATTATGGCTGTAGTCTATCCAGTCGCCAGATTTCACTACTTTTACGGCTTCTTCAGCCGACACCAGTTTCTTCTTGTATTCAGCTTGAATATCAACCGTTTCGTTAACCGGTTTTAACATTAAATCCCCTCCATACTATTTACTAAACTGCTTGGCTATGTCGTTGGCAATAACGATTCTCTGCACCTGGGAGGTACCTTCATATAATTGCATAATCTTAGCGTCACGGAAATATTTTTCCACCGGATAATCTTTGGTAAATCCATAGCCGCCAAATACTTGCACCGCATCCGTACAAACCTTCATAGCATTGTCACCGCAAAAAGCCTTGGCCAGAGATGCCGCTTCAGTATAAGGCATATGCAGGTCCTGCTTGCAGGAAGCCTCCAGGTACAATAGGCGGCCCGCTTCTATGGCCATCGCCATATCTGCCAGCATAAAACCAACACCCTGGAGTTGGATGATCGGTTTGCCAAATTGAACTCTTTCACAAGCATACTTGGCAGCGGCTTCAAAAGCAGCTTGCGATACTCCGACAGCCATGGCCGCAACACAAGCCCTGGAAATATCGAAGGTTTTCATGGCTATTTTGAACCCGTCGCCTTCTTTTCCCAGGAGGTTTTTGGCCGGTACTCGGACATCTTCGAATACCAATGACACGGTATGCGAGCTTCTAATTCCCAGTTTGTCTTCTTTCTTGCCCACTGATACGCCCGGGGTAGTGGCATCCACCATAAATGAACACATGCCTTTATGCCCCAAACTTTTGTCCGTAGTGGCAAATACGGTTAAGAGTCCGCCTAATCCTCCATTGGTGATGAATTGCTTGGTTCCATTGAGAATATATTCATCCCCAACTTTTTTGCACTTGGTCGACAAGCCTACTACGTCCGACCCGGCCCCCGGCTCGGTTAAAGCAATCGCGGCAATTTTCCGCTGCAATTGCAGATCGTACCACCACTTCTTCTGTTCATGATCAGCTGCAATCAGTACCGGGTCAGGCCCGAGCAAGGTGTTGCCGCACATGGTAGTGGCAATACCGGCATCACCCCGTGCCAGTTCTTCCAGAACAATATTTTGGGAAACGTGATCAAGTCCGGCTCCCCCGTACTCGGCCGGGATCCCTACTGTCATCAGACCAAGATCAAACATCTTGTTTACGGTTTCCCAGGGAAATTCGTCATCCCTGTCCCATTGCTGCGCAAAGGGCGCTATCTCATTTTCGGCAAAATCACGAGCCATTTTCTTTATCATTTCTTGTTCTTCATTAAGTCTAAAATCCATAAATACGCCTCCTAGAATTTAAATCTCATTAACCAAGAACTGTAAATTCCATTAAATTAACGGCTTTTCGGGTTAAAACACCTCCCACATTCCTTGAATTTATTATGCCTTTAGAAAGCTAGACTGAAAGATTTTACTATCTTAAAAGCATAATACTGATTTTACGACCGTCACCTCCTGATATTTTTACATCAGCCAATCATACTTATTAACTGAATTAAACAAAATCGCAAAAACTGTGCCAATATTATGAATCCCCTTACGGCGCCTTACTGCGCCAGTGCAATAAATTCACATAGATAAGAGGTGAAAGTTTCTGCACACTTATGTACTTAAGTGAAATTGTTTGCGCAATATTGGTTTTATAGCCTTGACTTTTTCAATTTCCCAGTAAGGTATATAAACAAATAACCCGCTTATAAAGCAGGTTATTAGGTGCCCCAAGCAATTCCGGAGCCATTTGTTCCATCAATTTTGAATAAACGAGTCAGAATAAATCCATGCAAAAAAGGCTACTAAGCCTTTCCTAAGTTGGCATGTATTTTGCTTTAACTAAATGATAATTATTTGATGCCACGAGGAGGATACTCCATGCTAAATATTGATTCAATAATAATAAACGAAAGTTGCACAAAATGTAATCATCACGACTACTGCCAGGTATATTGGGGTAAAGAATGTAAGCGCCAGGGTGGAAAACGGACGCCAAAGATTAAAACTAAACGACTAATAAAAGAGAAAGCCTTTAGTAAACCCACAACAAAGCAGTTGGTAAAAAATAAATCCCTTTGCAACCCTATAACGGCAAAGAAGTGCAAAACTGATCAACCCGGGTTAACAACTGCCGAGCCTATCCGAACCAGGCGAGTACAATGGGCTATATAGGTACAAAATATTCGGCTGTAAGTTTAATGCTTTTCCAATTTGTTTTCTATATGGATTAATTTAGTTAGAATGACTTTATATTGTGATTCTAAAGGGAGAGATGTAATGGGATGAACGAAGGAAAGACTGAAAATAGAGGAATAAGCGAAGGTCTTTTCCAGAATATTTTATGTGGAGCCAGATGTATGCCGGCATTACAGACCATGGACATAAATCTCTCATATTTAGGCAGCGGTACGGCTGGGCTTAGAATGATCTGTCAACACGAATATACAAACCACATGGGGTCTGTACACGGCGCTATCATTTCCGGGCTGTTGGACAATGCCATGGGGTATGCAATCGAGACCCTTAATAAAAGATGTGTAACTTTGGATATGAACCTTAATTATATCGGAGCGGTAATGGAGGGGACCGAGGTTACTGTCGAAGGTTATGTGCTCCACGCCGGCAAAAAAACAGTTGTCGCTGAAGCGACCCTTTATACAGGCTCCGGAAATATAGCGGCCAAAGCCAGAGCAACGTTTTACGTACTCCCCGGAACAATAGAAGAGAGGCAATGGTAAGCGGTGCAAATTATTTAATTAAATATTGGACTGGAATCCCGGCGAGATTCATTCCACTACGCATCAGAATAGGCGTAGAGAATCAAGGTTCTGCTAAATAAAGGGTTAATTCCGTCCACATACTTTTCCTACTTCATCATGAATTAACTTGCCCCCAATGAAAAACCTTTTTAACTCCGACATAATAATATCACCTCCAATTTAATGACAACCGCAAAGAAAATAAGCTTAAACCACTTTTTTCGATAACCTGCTTGAATCAATTTAATTATGCTTTTTCATATATTTTTCTGCCCGATTAACTTCCTCCTCTGTAAATGCGTACTTATCAGACATTGCTCCCAAGCGTTTAAAAATTGGCGAAAGAAAGGCAACCCAGTAGTTTAATACAATCCAGATCAAAGCTAGAACAAGATCAATCCAGGTATATAAATGCAACGCAGAGCTAAGATAGACTATTGAGACAGGAAGCAATCCAAATATCGACGAAAACAGACCTGGATTATACCAGGTTTTTAATTTGATATTAAAAATGATACCGTGCCCCAAGACCTCAGGAAATGCAAAAATCACTGCGGCTAAAGTAAGAAAACGCACGTCAGGCAGAAACAGCGGCAATAAATATACAAATACTGCGAACCATACATTGCCAAACATAGAGGAGACTTGATTTAGCGGCCAGTTTTTCGGATTATTATCTTTTATATTTAATTCGATTTTCATTCCAATCCACGGGAACCCACCTGGATATCCAAATTCTTCATAGAAATGCAAGAAAATAAAAATCAAGCCAGCCAATAATGTTTTTTCTCTTAAATTCCAATCACCAATTGCCACTATTAATGCAAATATACCGGCAACGTAAACTGCAATGTAATACCAGTTTTTGATGTATTTTGACATATGAATTTCTCCTTTCCATAATTTCTGATAAAAACTCAATTCTTATTAGTATTTCACACTGATTTATATTTCATTATTTTCGCTCCAGAGACGCAAAAGCTTGCACCTTATTAAAACGTCCAACCTGCCATTGTGACATTTCATAGGGCGAATTTGCATTTTTGAATCCTTGCACCGGCAAAATTACGGTTAGTATTGTTGCTATGATAAAGGTTAAAGCTCCGCCCAACCAATCCCAACCGGTTAGCAAGTGATTGGTGACAACGAACACCATATAGTAGATGCTTAGCGGGATAAAAAGAAAAATCACGGTGGCTAAGCCCGGGTTATACCAAGTTTTCATTTCGCGGTTCATTTGAATGCCGTGTCCGATGAATTGGAATAGATTAAAGAACATCGTTCCCAACCCCAGCCATATAAATTGTGGCCAAATAATAGCTGCGATATAGAATACGTACGCTGATGTATTAACAATCATAGTTGATTGCAGGTTTCCAGGAAAACGACGAAAGTTTTCTTTTTCGCCATAATAAATTTTGTTAATGACGATTGGCCCGCCGCCAGGCAAAACGTATTCCTCAAATTGGTGAACTAATAATGCCATGAAACTGAACATGAGAATTGTTTGAATATGGCTCAGTCTAGCAGTACCCCAAAACCCCATGTAAAAGGATAGAATGACAAAGGCAATGATGGTAAGGTAGTACCAGTTATTTCGATAGAAATTAATAAAAGATCTATTAAAGTTGTTTTGATTTTTCATAGCTTAACCTCCAAATACTTTTTTAATACGACACGTTGTTGTATAATTGAATTGTAAGAAATGTACTAATTATTGTCAACGACAGGTCCTGCGGTTTTGTCGGATTTTAAAGTTGGAGGTTGAAAATGGCTAAAAGACATGAAATCACCGAACAGACAAGAGCAAATTTAATAACAGCTTTTTGGGAGTTATTGGCTCATAAGAGGATTGATAAGATAACAATAAAAGAAATTACAAATGTTGCAGGATATTACCGTAGTACATTCTATGAATATTTTACTGATATATACGATCTCTCGAATCAAGTCGAAGCATCTATAATTGAAGAATCTAAGAAGCAGGTTACCAACAATCTATCGAATAACTCACTTGATGAATTGATCTATAAATCAATTGCATTTTATAATTCTAATTCACAATATCTCTATATATTGCTTGGCAATAACGGCAATCCAGCATTCGCTAATAAATTGAAGAACGCTTTGCGTCCTAAAATTTATCATGAGTTAAATTTACAGGAAAATAATATTCAAGCAGAGTATATGATTGAATTTGCTTTATCAGCTATACTCGGTACAGTTACGCATTGGTTTGAAAGAAATAAAGATATACCGATAGAAGAGTTAATTAAAATCATTAATCATATAATAAAGAATGGAGTTATTCCTGCTGTTGAAAATATTAAATCTCCCAATCAGGTTTGAATTTGATATCTCTAATAAACGTTCCCCTACTTTTAGCTACCAGCTGCCTCTCTTTACTAAATATACTCCCCTCAACGACTGCAATGGTGTTGCCCGGGTGTATCACGCATGCTTCAGCAATAATCTCATCTTCGTCAGAAACTGCGGCCAAATAGTTCATATTAATTTCTACAGTCCTATAGACTTTACCACTAATGGTTGAAACAGCTGCCCCCATCACAGTATCCGCCAGGGTAGCAATTATACCGCCATGAAGCCTTCCTCCTTGGGTTGTAAATTTAGTGTTAGGCCTCATTTCCATCCCAGCCTTACCTTGATCCAAATAGGTAATCTTGAAGCCAAGAGTCAGATGACATGCTTGGATACTGTAGCCATTGCATATAAAATTGAAAATACGCTGGTCAAGCCCCCTATTTTCAATGTTTATTTCGTTCATAAACTAAATCCTCCATATATTTACGTATTTAGGCAATATCTTCTTTAAATACCAAATGAGAACCGTTATTTCTGGCTCTCATTTGTCGAATCGCATCTGCGCCTTTATTAGAACTATCGGGATGTTGACAAATTTACTGTCCTAGGATGTAGAGATAATAAATTTTCCAATAAACAAAATAAATCAGATTTGCTCAGCACAGCTCTTCAATTTCTTGCTCATGACATTTATTCCTTCTAAGCTGGCACTCATTTCTTCACTAGCTGCCGCTTGTTCCTCACTTGATCTTAATGTCGCGTTACTCTTCTCCGATGCTTGGCCAACTTTCTCTTTGATATTATTGGTAAGTTCCCTTATTCTGCCCACAGTTGTTTTTGATTCGTCCGACAATTTTCTAATCTCCTCAGCCACTACGCCAAAGCCTTTACCTATATCGCCCGCTCGAGCCGCTTCAATGGCCGCATTAAGACCCAGCATTTTTGTCTCATCTGCTAATTGCTTGATAAACCCTAAAATATCATTAATTTCTTCAGATAAGTTGGAGATTTCGAGTATTATATTGTGCAGGTGATGCTCATTCATAGTTATTTCTGATGCTCCTGCTGCCATTTCCTGGATAGACGCCATGATCTCCCCTAAATTTTGATCAAGGCTAGTTGATATTCCACGTAATTCGAAAGTCGTTTCTCGGGGTTGAATGATACCTAATGTAGCCACAACCTTTGATGAATCATCTTCATCAAAGCAAGGATAACAAGTAATCCTGACATGTACGCCATACTTGCTAGGATCAATTTCCTCCATAATCATTCGTTTGCTTTTAATTACTTTACTGGCAATAGTATTCTCTGTAAGGGGGTCATTAATATTAATATCTACTAAGTTAAACTTCTCAGATCCTTGACAACGACCTATTTTCTCGAGATCAGTCATATACATAAATGCGCCTTCATGAAACATTGCTGTCATTATAGGAGCAAAATCGTTAAATGCTGCGGCTACCGGATGCAAGCGAGGTAGAACAAAACCTAAGCAACCTCTAACGCCGTCTCCATCAATAATCGGAAGGCTGATAATGTTCACCCTTATACCATAAACGGAACGCGGTACTTTTTCTTCAATTTTTCTTTTTTGCAGAATCGCTTGATCTGAACCACCACCTGCTCTAATCTTCGCCCCAACATAAACACCAGATACATCAAATGCATTCGAGGCTTCTTTGAAGATAATCTCATCAGTATTTGTTATATAAAATATAGCTCCTCCAGGGATTATATTTACGATAATTGGTGCCATGATCTTTAATGTTTCAGCCATTTCGGAAGTTACCAAGTTTTTACACCCCTAACATTACGTGTTATAATTCAACTTACAACTGTGCGGCAGGCTAGTAAGTTAAACTAACTATTCTGCATCTCATCTGCAATGGATGCTATATCATCAATGGCTTTGGCTTGTGCTTGTTCCTGGGCTATATTGGAAGCTTCTGCAATTTGTTGAACGCCCTGGCCGATCTCTGCAACTGCGGTTACGGATACCTGCAAACCTTCCTCCATCGCCGTCCTCAATTGCTCAAGTCCAAAGGCTACATCAGCCCGTTTCGCAGCTATATTCACCACTTCGGCAGTAACTTTTTGATTGCTACTAGCAGCACCATGCATAATTTCATTAGCTTTTTTTGTCGCCTTTTCTGAATGACCTATTTCCAAAACGACTTTATCCATTTGCAGCTTCACATCACGAATAAGGTCTTTAATTTTATCCGCATTTTCTGATGATTCAATGGCCAAGTTGCTAATGTCGCCGGCTACAACGGAAAATCCTCGGCCATATTCCCCTGCCGTAGCCGCTTCTATAAACCCATTGACAGCCAACATATTAGTTTGAACAGAAACACTTGTTATCTCTTCATTTTCTTGTTTAGTGATAATTCCTGTTTTTGGGGAGTAATCAGCCAGTGTTACTAACTTTTTAGCCATGATTATCACTGCCTTAAATTTTAATGATCAGAAGATTCTAACTAGTTTCCATCAGAAGAAAAGGAGTCTCAATAAAAAAAGATGGCGATAAAAACCTTAGATAGGCTCCCCCTCTTAGTAGTCCCTATTATGTTTGTCCATACACCTTTCTTTATCAGTCGAAATCATCAACTTGCCTGCGATGAAATATGTCGCTTGTAATCTGTATTATTTTGGGGCATTCTGTATTCTGCCAAAATGGTATTCTGAATTTCCATGATAAGCATCTCAATTCCATTTTCAAGAATAAAAGCTTTTATCTCATTTTGCCGTTCAGGATGTACCTTTGATTCCTGACAAGCTCTTTCCTTAGCATTATTCCTTATACTTACCAGTCTTTCCAGTATGACATTTTTGTCCACACCGATACCTCCATCCAGAAATACTATCAATAATTCGTTTAATTGCCAAAAAAGTGATAGACAGGTGACAACCAAGATCACCATCCTGGCCTATCTTATATAAGAGGAGTTAGTAAATTAACATAAAACTGTAACAATACTTAGACATGGTAGTTAATGTTCTTACCTCGGTTTTATTTGGTCGGCTCATAAATAAACCTACAGCACTAATCTTGTTATGAATCGTTGGGCAACCATAAATGGTGCCCAACGAATTGCTCAGCACCTGTTTTTCGGCCGACCTTAGTTACGCTTATGATTCCAGCTTATTAGTCCTTTTCCAAAATCCTAATTTCTGAGCCTCTCTAATTAACTCATCATGAAACTGGGGATGCGCAATATTGATTAGGTTTTCAGTACGTTTCCAAACCGATTGTCCCTTCATGTAGGCTTTGCCATACTCGGTCACAATGTACTGGCTTAACTGCCGCGAAACTGTACAAGCCGCTCCCGGTGTCAGAAAAGGTTTGATTTTGGACTGTAGATTTCCTTGCTTGTCCTTAAAAGTTGAAGGCATACAAATGAAGCTTTTGCCACCGGGAGAATGATAAGAACCATAGACAAAATCCCATTGTCCTCCGGTCCCGGTCAACTGCTGGGTCCCCTGCATTTCAGAATTAACCTGCCCATAAAAATCAACTTCCAAACCGGCATTAATGGACATCAGGTTGGAAATCTGACACATTACATAGGGATTATTGGTATAATCGACCGCCGAACCCATTATCATGGGGTTCCTATCCATAAAATCATAAAGTTCTTGAGATCCGAGGGCAAAGGCGCAAACCATTTTACCCCGGTCGATCTCCTTTTTCTTTCCGCTCATGCACCCTGCTTTCCACATATCGTAATATGCATCAGCCAGCATTTCCGTATGGCCGCTCAAATCTTTCAGTCCTGAATCGGCTATCTGCTTGCCCAGGTAATTGGGTAGCCCGCCAATTCCCAGTTGGATGCAGCATCCATCATAAAGCTCCTCCAGTAAATGCTCACTGATCTTTTTCTCTGCTTCCGTTGCGTCAATGTTGGGAACAGTCGCCAATAATTCGTTTTCACCGCGAACTATATAATCCACTTCCGATATGTGGATATGCTGCCCGTAGTGCCCGTACACATAAGGAACGTTTTCATTTTCTTCCAGAATGACAATGTTTGCATTTTTGCACATTGTTTCATTATGTGAGGTACTAATACCGAAATTAAAATAGCCAAATCGATCCATAGGGGTGACGCGCAGCATGGCCACATCTATATGCGCTTCACCCTTACTGTAATAACCCGGAAGTTCATGGTACAAGAGCGGGGAATAACTGGCCATTCCTTTGTCACCCAATGGCTTTTCGAATTTTCCAAAATGCCAGCTGTCCCATTGGAAATGCTGCATTGTGGGGTCGCTAATGGGAACCTCGGGAAGAGGGGGAAGGGAGATCCCGCTCCTGATATGCACATCAAATAGTTCATCTTTTCGTTTGGCCAAGGCCTTGTCGAGCGCTTTTGGATTCGCATTAAAGAATCCATAATCAACCCAATCCCCGGATTTTATTACCTTTACTGCTTCCTCGGGAGTGCGTAATTTTTCTTTATACTCACTTTCGAACATAAAATTCTCCTCCTAAATAAATTATGGCATGGAATGCGAAAGAGCTGAAAAAAGGATGGAGTTAGGCAGCTTTGAGTGAGGACTGGCTGCTGCCTAACACCTGTATATAAAACTGATTAGAGGAGGCTAATATAATCCAAACTTCTGTTCATTTAGTCAATTATGCTCTTAAGAGATCTCCTGCAATTACTATTTTCTGCACCTGAGCAGTTCCTTCAAATATTTGATATATCTTGGCATCGCGGAAATACTTTTCAACCATATATTCTTTGGTATAGCCATAACCTCCATGAATCTGAAGAGCATCGTCAGCAACTCTCATAGCTGCTTCCCCACCCCAATACTTGGCCAACGAAGCTTCCCTGGTGTATGGTATTCCTTGATCCTGGTTACTGGCAGCCTTTTGATATAAGAGACGAGCCGTTTCAACCAGTACCGCCATATCTGCCAACATAAACTGGATACCCTGGAATGTTGCGATAGGTTTACCAAATTGTTGCCGATCTTTTGCATATTGAACTGCGCATTCCATGGCTCCTTGCGCTATACCGGTGGCCATTGCACCTACGACAGCCCTTGAAATATCCAGAGTTTTCATACAAATCTTGAATCCATCGCCTTCTTTTCCAAGAAGGTTTTTGGCCGGTACTCGAACGTCTTCAAAAATAACCTGAGTGGTGTTGGAGCTTCTGATACCTAATTTGTTTTCTGGCGGACTAACACTAATCCCAGGGGTAGCCCTATCTACCATAAAAGCACACATACCTTTGGCTCCCATTTTTTTATCCAACGTTGCAAAGACGGTATACAAACCGGCTACAGCGCCATTGCTAATAAATTGCTTGGTTCCGTTCAGGATATAATCGTCCCCGTCTTTAACGCATTTGGTGGATAATCCGCCGGCATCAGAGCCAGCGCCAGGTTCGGTCAAACAAAAAGCGCTTAATAAACCATCATTCTGTAGACCATACCACCATTTCTTTTGTTCATCAGTAGCCGCAATATAAACCGGATCAGGCCCAAGTAAGGTATTAGCGGCCAAGGTAGTCGCCAGGCCGGCGTCTCCACGTGCTATTTCCTCACATATAATAGCCTGTCCGAGATGATCGATGCCGGGTCCCCCATATTCTTCCGGAACTCCACAGGTCATCAAGCCGGTTTCCTGTAATTTTTTAACGGCTTCCCACGGAAAAATGTGTTCTTCGTCCCATTTCTGACAATATGGCAATATCTCATTATTGGCAAAATCGCGAGCCATTTTTCTTATCATTTCGTGTTCGTCCGAAAGGCGAAAATCCATTTTGTTACCTCCTTAAAATAATTGCTGCGTTTAAATATCCCTTGTCCATAAAGAGGCCATGGCCATGCCGCCTCCCACGCAGAGTGATGCTCCACCGACAGTCAAATTCAAGCGCTCCAATTCATAATAGAGGCTGACTATAATGCGCAAAGCTGTGCAGCCCACAGGGTGGCCCAGGGCGATACCAGACCCATTATGATTGACCTTGTCCAGGGTAAGTTCCATACCCGCTTCTTCTTTTAACATGCGGCCTGCACCCAGCCACTGAGCGGCAAAAGCTTCGTTGACTTCCCAGTATTCCACATCTTCAAATTTCATTCCGGCCTGTTTAAGACATTTGGGAATGGCAACTGCCGGGCCCAAACCCATAAATACAGGATCTACCCCTTCGGAACATGAATTTATCAATTTCATTAAGGGCTTGATGCCTAACTCTTCAGCTTTCTTTTTAGACATCATGATGACCGCAGCGGCACCGTCATTGATTCCAGATGCATTACCGGCTGTTGTTACACCATCCTTGGTGAAACCAAGTGGCAACTTACCCAGCGATTCCATAGTAGCATCAGGAATCATATGTTCGTCATTTTCAAACAGCACTGTACCTTTCCTGGATTTGAGTTCCACTGGCACGATTTCTCTTTTGAATATGCCATCTTTTACTGCCTTGGTAGCCCGTTGATGACTCGTCAAAGCTAATGTGTCACATTCTTCTCTGGTTATGCCATATCGCTTCGCAATATTGTCTGCTGTAACGCCCATATGTCCAACCATCTCATCCACCAGTCCGTCCGATATCATGGCATCTAATACTTCTCCGCCACCCATGCGATACCCGTTGCGTGCTTTAGGTAATAGATAGGGAATATTGGTCATACTCTCTACCCCAACGACCAGGGTGACATCGTTTTTGCCCAGCATAATGCTATGAGCCGCTACTTCCATAGCCCTCATACCTGAAGCGCAATTTTGATGAATATTTACTGCACCACTTCTGTGAGTCATGCCAATCCTCATGGATACCTGCCGGGCTTGCATGGATCCTACGCCCTGTTGGAAGACTTCTCCCAGGCATATCTCGTCAATTATTTCCGGAGATATCCCGGCTCTTTCAATAGCTCCTTTACCTACTGTGATAGCCAGTTGACGAGCTGTTATATCCTTCAAGCTGCCATTAAATTTACCAATAGGCGTACGACAGGCGCTTACTATTACAACTTCATTTAATTCCATTAACAGGTCCTCCCTTTTAATCTATTTGCCAATAAATTGGGCTTTGCGCTTCTCCAGGAAAGCCTTCATGCCTTCCTTCTGATCCTCGGTTGAGAATAAGAAAGCCATATTTTTAAGCTCATAGGCTAATCCAGAAGCTAGATCTACATCCATACTGTAGTTAATACATGATTTGGCTGCTTTCATTGCCACCGGGGATTTGGCAGCCAATCCGGCGGCCAGTTTCTTAGCCTCATCCATCAGGTTCTCTTTGAGGACTACCTGGGTCACCAAGCCTATTTGGAGAGCGGTTTCGGCATCAATATTTTTTCCGGTCATGATCAGGTACTTTGCCCATCCTGGTCCTACCACTCTAGTTAGACGCTGGGTGGCACCCGCCCCCGGGATGATACCCAGGTTGATTTCAGGTGTACCAAATATTGCTCCCTCTGCTGCAATCCTAAAATCACAGGCCAGGGTCATTTCACATCCGCCGCCCAAGGCCATGCCGCTTATGGCGGCAATAACCGGCAGGTTAAGTTTTTCGATCCTGGATATGGCTTGTCCAGCCAGGGTAGCATATTTTTCAGCGCCTAATGTGTCGGTTGTGGACATCAGAGCAATATCACCCCCGGCCGCAAACACTTTCTCCCCCCCGGTCAGGACTACCGCCCTGGCTTCCGTATCTGCTGCTATATCGTCAAATACCGCAATTAAATCATAAAACATTGCCTGAGTAAAAGAATTCATGGTTTTAGGACTGTTCATGGTTACGATGCGGACTCCAGCATCTTTCTCATATAAGATATTTTGCAGTTCCAAGGCTTAGCCTCCTTACTTGCTGTAGTCGTAAAATCCCTTGCCGGTTTTAATTCCCAAATGTCCGGCTCTGACTTTTTGTTTGAAAGCCAAAGATGGGCGATATTTGGAGTCGCCAAATTCTCTCCAGTAATATTCACAAACGCTTAGAAGGACATCAAGTCCTACCATATCGCAGAGGGCTAACGGACCGATAGGCATATTGGCTCCTAATCTCATGGCTTTGTCGATTTCTTCAACCGTAGCCACGCCATCCTGGTAGGCAAAAGCTGCCTCGTTCAGGTAAGGAACCAGCAATCGGTTGACTATAAATCCCGGGAATTCCTTGGCTTTTACTGGCTCTTTGCCAATCTTCCGGCATAATTCCATAATATCCTCGGTAGCTGCATCTGTTGCTTCGGAACCTGGAATTACCTCTACCAGTTTCATAACCGGCACAGGATTAAAGAAATGCATACCTATGACTTTGTCAGCTCTTCTGGTTGCGGTAGCGATTTCAGTAATACTTAAAGCTGAAGTATTCGATGAAAGAATCGCTTCCGGTTTGCAGATTTCGTCCAATTGAGCAAATACTTTCTTTTTTACATCCATGTTTTCGACTATAGCCTCGATGACCACATCACAGTCAGCGAATGCTGATACATCGCTTTTGGTCTGAATTAATGCCACTCGCTGGCTCATGACGGCTTCGTCGAGTTTCCCCTTTTCAACCGCCTTCGTCCAAGATTTCACGATGCCCTTCATGGCTTTCTCTACTATCGAAGCATCAATATCTACTAATACTACTGCAAGACCTGCCTCGGCTGATACTTGGGCAATACCGGCGCCCATAGTTCCTGCTCCTAATACTCCAACTTTGTTAATTCCCATAGATTTACCCCCCATTTTTTATTAATAAAACCAATATCTTTTAAAAAAGAACAATTATTTTACCTATCCCCCCCCTTCCTTACAATCTCTTTATTAGCAATTAACATGCCACATCAGAAAAACATAAAAAAGGCCAATTTTATGGCCTTTTTTGATGTCTTTCATATTTATCAGATATATATCTCGTCGCGAATTCGTGAATCACGCTTATTCAAATTACAGATTATTGGGGTGTCGCAAAAAAATAGATATTTGTCGCAATAAACAAAATTTTAAGCTTTTAAATTCAAAAGTATTAATATAGAAATATGCTGGCTATGAATAATAAATACCCGTTTTTATGGCTTTGGCGTCAATGTTAGAGCAGAACATCCTCCCATCGATTCTTTTATTATTCTGCGTTTAAAGCTGGCATATTCCTTGCACCTTTTAATAAAAGGAGATGTCAGTGCTTCTGGATTCACAGCAAATACTTGAGCAATTACTGTACGGAGCGTGACTTGCCTAATTCTTAATTTGGGGGAATATAATAATGAAATACTTAGAAAACTGGGCGGATATCCTGCTAAATAACATGGAAGAATTAGGTCATCCTGTCAACCAGCATACCGTCATGTCAACGGAGGAACTCAACTTGGAATTAAGAGCTTTATCATTTGGAAAGAAAGACAGCCTATTTGGGGATGACCATCTGAAAGCCTGCATGGATGAATGGTATTCTCTGAGCATTGAGGTGATTCCATTTACTCATGAGGCCTATAACCAGGATTTGAGGGCTCTAAGCGGCTTGGAACAGAAGTCAACTAGAAGTGTTCAATTTCCAATCATGCGTAATCCAGTGGTTCTTTCAAAAGTATGTTAGCGATTTACCCTATCCCCGTTACCAGGTATTCCCTGAACAGCCTGTCGCTAAAAATTAGTCTGCAGGCTGTTTTTCTTTGTAAACTGCGAAGACTTTTAAAATGAAAACTATAATATTTTAAGAAAACATTATGAAACAGGAAAGGCATATTTTTTTAGTTTTCGATAAAGTGTAGCCCGATCAATGCCTAAAATTTCAGAAGCTTTCAATATATCATTATTAGCATCATTTAAAGCCCGTTTAATCAGCTGTTGTTCAACCTCTTCAGTTATAGTCTTTAAATCCTTCTTCTTATAATAACTTACAGGATCATAGCCAGGATTGATGAAACCAAAATAGCGTCTGGTCAATAATGAATTGCCTTCCATATTAGCTGTAATCATTGCTCTTTCAAGTGCATTTTGAAGTTCCCGCACATTACCGGGCCAGCGGTATTGTTCCAAACATTTCAAAGCATTATTCGATACTCCAGTAATATTTATTCGTAAACGTTGATTACATTTACCGATAAAGTATTTAACGAGTTGCGCTATATCTTCTTTATGACTGCTTAATGAAATCATTTCTAGATGAAATACATTTAAACGGTAAAACAAATCCGACCTAAAAGAGCCTTCACTGACCAGCTGTTCAAGGTTTCGATTAGTAGCTGCTATAACTCTAACATCTACTTCTATAGGCTCGTTTCCTCCAACTCTTTCAATTTCACGTTCCTGTAAAACAACCAGAAGTTTACTTTGCATCGAAAAAGACATTTCCCCAATTTCGTCCAGGAAAATGGTCCCTCCCTGTGCAACTTCAAATTTTCCCGCTTTTCCACTCTTTTTAGCACCTGTGTATGCTCCTTCATCATACCCAAAAAGCTCTGATTCCAGTAAGTTTTCAGGAATAGCTGCGCAATTGACTCTAACAAAGGGGTATCCGGAACGTGCGCTCCTATTATGAATTGCATTGGCTAACAATTCCTTACCTGTTCCGCTTTCTCCGGTTATTAAGACGGTTGTATCAGGATGCATGGCTATTTGCCGGGCAAGGTTTATTAACTTTATAAATTCCTCACTGTTCCCTATTAAATCGCCAAAACTATATTTAGCCTTGTGAAAAGTGCTAATTTCACGCTTATACATGTTTATTTGGGAGAGCAAGTTCTCGATCATTTCTTTGGCATCTAAAATATCCAAAAAAACACTATAGGCAAATACGCCAATGATTCGGCCATCCTGTATAATAGGAATAGATGAGGCAATCATATTGCGGCCTTTGATCCTCCAATTATATCCGTATATTGCCTCACCTGATTCAAGCACTTTCAGCACTCGCGTTTCCGGGGATATTTCCAGAATATGTTTGCCAAGTACATCCTCATTCACCATACCAAGTATGTTTAGATAGGTATCATTAATGTAAACAATACAGCCTCGAGGATCAATGATATATCCGGCAATATATTGATTCTGGTCAATAATACCTTTGCATACGCTTTTTATATCCATATCCGCTCACCCCCTTAAGTTTCAATAGATGATGCATTCAATAATATTTTTATTTAAAATATTATTTCGGTCCAGTAGCATTAAATTCACGAACAAGAAACCTGCAAACAATTAATATCCTCACAGGTCTTTAGGGAAATGGTTCATTTTCCACCTTGATTAATCCATATTTCTTTAGTTTATATTGCAGAGTTCTTCTGCTAATCCCTAACATTTCGGCTGCTTTTCCTCTATGACCTTTGGTTTTGGCTAGAATTTCAATAAGTGCTTCCTTTTCAGCTTTGTCGAGTGCGTCATCCAGTTTCACGATGTTATTGTACTGCTGAAATTTCGTAACAAATTTTTTAGTTTGGCGTATGTGCCTGGGTAAAGATTCAATCCCAATGACGGAACCATCTTCTAATATCATGGCCCTTTCAATTATATTTTCCAGTTCTCTTATATTTCCTGGCCATGCATAATGAATTAATAAATCCATTGCTTCGTTGGTGACGCATTTGATATTCTTCCTAATTTTTTGGTTAAATTTATTGATAAAGGAATCCACTAGCTTTGGTATGTCCTCGATTCGCTCACGTAGAGATGGCATTTCAATAGTAACAACATTTAACCTATAATATAGATCTTCGCGGAAATAACCCTCCGATACTGCTTCATCCAACCTTTCATTAGTTGCAGCAATTATTCTAACATCAACTTCCAGGGTACGTTCTCCGCCAACCTTCTCAAATTTCTTGTCTTGAATTACCCTAAGCAGTTTAGCCTGAGTCGGTAAACTTAACGTGCTTATCTCATCCAAAAATATAGTACCATTCTTAGCTAATTCGAATTTGCCTGTTCTCGAAGATACTGCCCCAGTAAAGGCACCCTTCTCATGGCCGAATAACTCGCTTTCCAGCAAATTTTCCGGTAACGCGGCACAATTAACTGTGATAAAAGGGGACTGTTTTCGTCCGCTGGAATCGTGAATAGCTTGAGCCAGCATGCTCTTGCCGGTTCCGCTCTCCCCGGTTATTAAGATTGTTGTGTTAAGTAAGGCAACCTTCTTAATTACTTTAAAAATATCAATCATCGCTGGGCTATCCCCGATAATGCCAAACGGCTGCCCCTCATCCAAATTTCCCTTATTAAAAGAAGAATAACTATTTGGTATTTTGCTGCCAGAAATAGCTTTTTTTATGGTGGCTACTATTTCATCGTTTTCAAAAGGTTTGACAATATAATCGAAAGCTCCAAATTTTATGGCTTCGACAGCCGTCCTTATGGTTGCATAACCGGTCATGATAATGACTTTTGAATCAATGTTCCTCTTTCTAATTTCATTTAAAGTTTCTATTCCGTCCATACCTGGCATACGTAAATCCATTATTACTACATCCATGGGGTTCCTTTCAATAATCTTCAAAGCCTCTTCCCCATCTGAAGCCTCAAAAACAGAAAATCCTTCTGCCAAAATCACCTCACGAAGAAACTCACGAATCGTACTCTCATCATCCACAATAAAAATTTTTTTCTTATTCATTATCTTTATCCCTTCTAACTGGGAATTCCAGTGTAAAGCAGGTTCCAAATCCAATATCGCTGGATATATTAATCTTCCCCCAATGGCTCTGTACTGTCTGCATCACAATAGCCAATCCCAAACCTGTGCCTTTAGGCTTAGTAGTAAAATACGGATCGAATACTTTATTAAGAAATTGTCCAGGTATTCCACATCCAGTATCTTTGATTCTCACTATCACTTTATCATCATCTGCAGAGAAGGAAGTATTGATTTCTATTACACCTGATTCATTTATAGATTGGTATGCATTTTGGATTAAATTTACAAACATACGTTCAATTTTCTGAAAATCTCCGGTTATGACTGGTAGTTTTTGTTCATAATACTCCAAAAGCTTTACTCTTTCTCGATCAATCACTACCTGAGATACTGCGCTCTTAGCTGCTCCATTCACATCAACGGGGTCCTGTTTTGTTTCATCAGGTCTACTAAAATCGAGCATTTCCCTCAGTATATTACTCACCCTATCCACTTGCTCGACAATAGTGTTACTATAATTATAATACTTGCTTCCCGAGGACTCATTCTTTTGTATAATACGTGCAAAACCCCTGATAGAGGCTAACGGACTCATCAGTTCATGTGAGACCTGAGCTGCAATCTGACCTAATATTGCCATCTTCTCAGCTTTTATCAGTTGATCCTGAAAACGTTTATTCTCGGTCTCATCACTCATGATACCAATGGCGCCAACAATTTCACCATTGGTATTAATCCATGGGCAGATAAGAGTATTAAGGTAAACAACCTTATTGTTAAGACAGGTCAGTTCTATTAAACTACCCCTGAATGCGTGGCCTGTCCTCATGACATATTCGAAAGATGATCTTATTTTCCCTCTTTCCTTATATGCCATGGTATCAACATAGTTTCTTCCTATAGCCCAGCTTGCCCGACAACCAAATATCACTTCTGCCGCCTTATTAAAACTAACCATCTTGCCTTCAGTGGAAACGGCAAAGATAGCCGTATCGAGGCTCTCTATTATGGTATCCGTGTATTGCTTATTCTCTAGCAGACTGTAAGAGCCAGATATAAACTTCATCATCATATCGAACTTTACTAAGTCGCCTTCGTTCCATTTATGATTTTTCTCTGCCGCCAGAACTAATGCAACTCTTATAAACGGGTTGTCTCCGTACGAGGCTATCATAACCGTATAATTGCTGTCAAAGCCCATACTCTCTGCATAATCTGAACGCAAAAAGCATGCCTTATCAACTGCCATTTTGGAAATATCTTCACTTGCGGCCTCTGGAGTCAGTTTTATATCCGATGTGGAAAATGAGCGTACTATTATTTCCTCTCTTTCTTTCCAGTTTTGATTATAAGCAAAAGAAATAATATAGTCGCAATCAAGGAGTACAGCCAGTAGTTCACATGCACTTTCAAACGTTCCAAATTGAGAAGGTATAATTTTATCCAACTCAAGAAAATCCATATTAACCTCCCACCAATCCTTATCTATATAAATATAAAGTATCCACCATGAACGCAACTCATGCCGCTAATCACAATCATAATTTATGAAACTGGAAAGTTCCTCTTATTATATACTCTAAGTCTTAATATTTCTCCAAAAAGGGTAAAGTATCTACTGCGCTTCAAATTTTCAAATTATAGAAATAAAACTAGTTTCATCATTTTACTAATTATATTGGCACACATTTTGCATTAAACCAATAATAATTCTCAATAGGAGGAAGAGCGATGATTAAAATACGTTCAAATACCAATGAAAAATGCAATAGATGCAACCATCATGGATTTTGTCAAATATATTGGGGTACAGAATGTAAGCGCCAGGGTGGGAAAAGGATACCAAGGTTGAAAAAAGGATACTTAGAAAAACAAACTGTTCCTAATAAAAACATAATTGTACAGAATCATGAAAGCAAGCAACAAAACTTACAGGCTTTTGAACCTATTCGGACAAGGCGTGTAAACTGGGCATTATAAAAACATTATCAAGAATCTCGCTTCTTATTTTTATTAAATAAACCAAGATCTACCTGTTACCACTAGGAATTAAAACTAAAAAATAAGAAGAAAGCGGTATGAAGTATTATTTAAAATCTGGTATTGGACTGGGATACCGGTGGTGGTCACTGCACAGCTCTTCAGTTGATATGTGGGCTAAAGAGAGACATGGGAAAGCTCTCGGCATGCACTTACCCATATAGGTAGCGGACAAGCAGGAGCCTCCCGGTGGATCAGAGCAATATATCCTCCTCATTATTTTTTCTTTTTAGGGTGATGGTATCACGGCCATCACCCAACTTTTTTCATAAAATTGCCGGGAGTGTATCATAAACCGTGTAAATGGTATATTTCTCCATAATTTAAGTAATACTAAAAGTAGCTTTTACTCATGCACAGGATAGGGCAACGCAGAGGTGCGACCCGAGCGGTACATGAGGTTTGGCGAGGCGGCGATGCTCTCGATTTGAACCGCCGACCTGCTGAATTACGAATCTGGATACGGCTGTTGGATGCAACTGGGTTCTTATTAGGTTAAATCCTAGTATTATGGCAATCTTTATCTTATACTGTTGGTGGCAATTAGTTCATTTGGGTGGCTTTGGGCAGGAGTTTGTCCCCAATTTAAATATTCATCATCCCCATTAATTCGGTACTATCTAAACGTCTTGTCCCCAATGTATGATTTTACATCTTGATTATAAAATACTTCTTATTAATTCTGATGGCTTATGGTGGGATAGGAAATGATATTGATCACCTATATCTAGTAATTCTTCCTCCATTTCGCTCCCCTCCCTGTGCCTAAAACTTCAATCTTGTCTGCATCTCTAAGTTTGACCAATACACGATTTATAGTCGCAGGGCTAATATCTGGACATCTACGTCTGATATCATCAATAGAAAAATCAGTTACAAAATGATCTATAGTTTCTTCCACTCGCATAGCTTTATTGCCCCTTGCGCTACTAACTTTACCCACCCGATCCACAAGTTCTTTATATGCAGATAGGATCACTCCCAGCAGGTATTCACTCCATATCAACAGATCATGCTTTCCGTCATGCCAATTTTGTGAAGATTGGTGAAGGGTATCATAATAGGAGTCCTTGCTGTCTTCAACAATTTGTTCCAGACTAATGAATCTTCCCACCTCATAACCTTCCTTATACAGAAGCAATAAAGTAAGCAACCTGGCCATGCGTCCATTCCCATCATTAAAAGGATGGATAAAAAGAAAATCGAGTATGGTGGCTGATATTAACATAAGCGAATCTATCTCACCACTATTGCTGTATTGATTATAGAAATTACACAATTCATCTATTGCCCCTGGAGTTGCAAAAGTGGATACCGGATTAAACCTAATAAACTTTGATCCATCCGGGTACGTTTCTTCAACGGCATTATCATTGTTTTTCCACGAACCTCCTTCAGCCGAGATAAACTTATAGAGATCCCTATGGAATTGAAGAAGTATCGAAGGTTTTATCGGAATTGCATCAAAAGAACTGTGGATGGTAGCCAGTACATCCCGATAACCTGCTATTTCACCTTCTGAACGATTGGTGGGCTGTATCTTATTCTGCATAATTTCAAGTAAACGTTTATCTTTAACGGTTATACCTTCTAAACTATTTGAGGCTCTGGTACTCTGGATGATGGCTACATCTTTAAGAGTATTTAGTATTTCGGGAGACTGCTGGTTATAAAGCTCTTGCTTTCCCTTATACTCATTTATTTTTGATATCAAACTAACTATCCGCATAGGTACATTCGTGGCTAGCAATTTACCTTGGCGAAAAGACATCATAATTACAATCAACTCCAATAAACATATTCATTTAGCAATCTTTTGACTATGTTATATATTTCGAATCATATCATAATCATAGCCATAAATAAATAAACATAGTCATATTAATTCAAATGACTATGTTTTAAATGTTAGGTAACCCTCTTGTTATTGATAATATAGTTTTTACTATAAGGGATTTTCTAGCTCAAAGATAAATCCTCGGCATAAGAAAAGGATATGAAACCGCTATGCTCGTTTTCTCTATAAGCCTTTTCCTTGTGTGAATATTCGGATATGCTCTGAGCGTTCCAATTCTTAAACTTTTCCATGACATCATGTAGAACTAGCTGTTCCTCTTTTGACAAAGCATCCCGTGAATAACTTTTTAACGGCTCTATATACTCTCCCAATTGATCGTCAATCAGAGTAATATAAATGTCTTGCAAACTCCCATATAAATAACTATACAAATGTGGAGTCGGTCCATAATAATTGTGCTTGTAAGACAGGCCTGTTAATGAAGTATACCCTGTACGCTTATAACGCAGCATATCAGAATACCATAACAACTTGTTCATTTTAGTCTTATAAATATACTGTTCCATAGCAGCAAAGTATAAAATAACCTGGATTAGCTTCTGCAGATTAAAAGAGGTAAACCCGTTAAACTCACTTGGTTGATTGGTATAAGCATCTAATAAAGAACGGACTCTACTATCAACTTCGTTTAGAGCTGGCATATAATCGCTGACCTGTGCCTGCAAAGCATTGGCAGTCTTTTTTTTTGCAGGGCTAGTTAATTTATCTTGGTTTTGGTCAAATAAGGTTTCGAATTCCCTGGGATCATGCAGCCTTTTTAAAGTGTCGCTATGAGCACGGTTAGGTATTTGTCCCTTTAGATAACGGATGATAGTGGCTTCACTCCACCCCAGTAAAGTAGCTAGAGGTTTTGCTCCAATATCATATTGTTTCAATAGTCCCTCAATCTCATCTTTGGTTATGATACCATTTTGCCCCCGGTAGGCATGATCAATTATATCCAAATTTCGGTCATTAATCTTTGGGATATATACTTGGTTCCCACAACACCGGCAATAAGGATTCTCAACTTCACAGAAGACATTCATACCTTTGATGACATGCTCTTCTTTCTCTTTTTTAAGTTCCACTTCTACCATCTGATCGCACAGATAGCAATATGCTGCGTCCATCATAAGAGTCCCTCCTTTACTTGCGCCAACTATTCCCAGTTTCTTACTCATGGAAATATACGCAAATCACTCTTTCACGCAGTTTATTTTGATATACAATTCATGCCCATTATATAGATAATCAAAGATCCAAAGCCATTCTCCGGGGATATCAATATCGGGTACTGTTTCTCTATAATGTTGTTCATCGATTTTACAGAGAATATCCGCCACATCATTATGTCTTAAACCAAGATCGACCATGCATTGCTTATTTTTCCCATCCTTGCGAGGCATAATAATGAGATTTTCTACAGTATTGATCATTAGCTTTGCTCTTATGGTTAGTATATAATCAATTACTTCCTCTTTGTTCCGAACCTCTCCCTCTGCCACATTGTCCACCTCGACCACTTTGTAATTATATTACCATAGCATGGGAAAGTCTTCAAGAAAAAAGCATCATTTGATACTATATTATTCCCCGTCTATGGTTTTTGATACTTATTATAAGTAATAAACACCAATAACAAAATTTAGACAAAATTCTCCCATACTATTACGAACATTTTACTGGACCTGGTGTATCATCAAGAAATCTCTATTGATCCGATGCCGGTAATCCCAGTCTTCCCCGTTAAACTTTTATGCAATGACTCTTTTATTAGGCAGTTCAAACCACCTAAAAACCGCTCCAGGCAGATCATTAAGTAAAATCTGCGGTGCATAGACAATCTCCCTAGCCCAACGGATGTATTTGCCACTTCCTTCAGAGCGCTGACCGTGAATCCGCCAATCGCTTGGAAGAACTATATTCCACCAAACTCAAAAAGTCATAAAATCAGTCTTTGTATGTTTAAGTAATAACCAGAAATGTGAATTCTTATATCATTTATATATCTCAAGCCAAAAAGATTATGTACGATATTGGTCAATAAGTATATTTATGGGACGAATAAGTATTTGCTTTAAAGAAGGGAGTACTAAATATGGCTGTAGAAGCCCTGGAACGGTTAGTTCAATATGTTTATCAAACTATTTTAGATTATAGCGGCCAAAAAATCGAAGTAAAACGGAATGTATCTATTATAGGAAACTATGAACAACCAAACCAATTTGATGTTTTTTATGAATTCACCTTAGGTGGTACTAATCATCGCGTTGCCATTGAATGCAAGGACCATAAACGACCTATAAGTGTAGATAATATAAGAGATTTTAAAAAGAAGCTAGAGGATGTAGGAAACTGTATAGGTATAATGGTATCCCGAAATGGTTTTCAAAAAGGTACTAAACGCCTTGCCGAGGGCTACGGCATAGAACTAATTAATGAAGGAGAAACACCACTCCTTTTTAAATCAACGGCTACCAGAATAAAAGTATTGTTGCCCGATGAAAATGTGATAGGACAACCATTCTGGACCTTGATGGAGGAGAAAAATGGCCAAGTTACTGGCATCTACATTACTACTGAATATAATAATGATCAAATACTTGGTCTTTATATTTCAAGGGCAATGGCAATAAAAGCATCTGAAAAAACAGTCGGTGTTGTTAGAGGCATTAGCCAACCCCATTTAAGATTTCTTAACGATTTGTCCAAACATACGAAACTTAAATTAGCTATTGCCTTATATGAGAAGAATGGACGGCAGTTTATTATGTTAACTACCGAGGATATTGAACACTACTTTCTATTGGCTAAGCAGGATTGGCACTTATATTGAAGTTAATGTGACTTCCTATTCAAGCCTAGGGAAAATGGCCATGCCTACAGAATTTTGATAAATCAAAATTCTGTAGGCATGGCCATTTTCCCTCTTTTTACTAACTAATGAATTATCAGCTAAATTAATGCTGTATACTGAGGATTTTTAGAAGGTTCTATCAAATGACTATCAAATAAGATTTTGTAAACAAATCCCATTATATCGGGATTTGTTAATTATTAAATGCTTTGATTTAGTCGCTCGATCAAATAACCGTCAAATAAGAATCAAATAAAAATTACATCAATAATCCCTATATATAGGCAATTTTAATTATTAAATACCTCGACTTAAGTCGCTCGATCAAATGACCATCAAATAAGAATCAAATAAGATCTCATTAATAAATCCCTATATACCCGCATTCTTAATAATTAGATGCTTCAACTTTAGTCGCCCGATCAAATAACCGTCAAATAAGAATCAAATAAGATTTCATTAATAAATCCCTATATAACAGCATTTCAAATAATTAACTGCTTTGATTTTAGCCGCTCGATCAAATGACCATCAAATAAGATCTTGTAATGGTACTAAACCCACATTGGAATATACCGGGCATATTTCCTGGATTTATTTGAAGGATCATAATCCTTGATAAATCCGGCATTAACAGCATCTGCAATAATTCTGGAAACTGTCGCCGAGTTCTTCTCCTCGATCCCGAATCTCTGTCTTAGACTCTGGTTGGTCATAAAATCATAAGAAACATATCTAAGGCAGCAATGCTGGTAACAGGCCCTAATCTTATCTTCTCTATCCATGTCTCTAAACGACTTAAAAGCGTATAAAATCACACGCAAGTAATCTTCTTCAGCCATAAATTTAGGAGCGGGCAATTGATAATCCTCAACAGCATTAATTACCTTGTCGATACCGCTCCCACGTTCCTCACAAATATTGGCCCGCCGCATGAAATAAGCTAATTTTTCATTCCTGGATTGTGGACTATGATCAATAAATCGTAGAGTGTTAATAAGTGGCTTCCCCGGGTTGGTAATCTCAATGCGATTTTCGAATATCTCGATCATAGGTCCAGCCCCCGTAATATTAAAATCCTGATGAATTAACGCGTTGGCTACTAACTCACGGATCGCCAGTTCAGGATACATTTTCACTTCTCGGCGGAATACTTCCCCAATCTCCTCATTGGTAGGCAGCTGGTCATTGATATAACTAATCAGGCGCTCAAAACCAGTTGCATAGCCTTTAATGATCTTTTGCTCCTTTATTGTTTTGAGCCGGTCATTTCCTTTATAGATAATGACACGAACCGCTTTGCGAGCCAATTTATCGAAAGAATCTAAATTGTTTGCGAAGAGTATAGCACCTAAATTTGTAATATGATAATTACTCCTGGCTTTTACTATAAAATCTTCTTCGACTAGCTTATTCAATATGCCGGCCTTGTTATCGGGTAATGGCAGATTCAGCAATGAAAAATAGCTGGGATAATCAAGAAACTTCAATACCTCATCTGCGTTAACATTTTTTATTGCTATGACTTTTTCGAATAATTGATCACTGGCTTTGTTCCATATCTTGCGGGCTTTTTCCGGGTGATCTGAAAGTTTCTTCTTATAAGACCCAACCCGAATGTATTCTATCCCCCTGAAGCGCACGGGGGTATTATGAGTGGGATCTATCTTAAACATTACGATCGGCAAATCATTATAGGTAAATTTATAAATATTAAAATCAATAGGAGGGCTAAGCTGTGTAGCCAGCCAATTTTCCAGTTCTTGAACACCACTGATTTTCTCTTTATCCGGATCAAATGCGGTCCCAACAACCTCATGGCTCTCATTCTCAATACCGAACACCAAGTACCCAGCTTCTTTCCCTAGAAGACATGCAGAATTGGAAAGAGCGGATAAGTACTCCCCTATTTCTTGCGGATTATAATTATCAACCTTGAACTCCACCCATTCGGTTTCACCCTGAAGGGCCCGGAGTTCATCTATTAAGTTAACCAGGTCGGATTGGTTCATTGGAAAACCTTCCTTTAACCAATATTTAACTTCTAAATTCGCTATTAGAATTAAATTACCTTGCGTCAAATAGGACGAAATCAATTCATCTTTTTATAAAGTTCGCTCTCTTACACCACAAATATGCCGCTGTAGGAATTGACTTTTGCAGTCTCCACGATGCTGTAGACAGCAGCGCTGGCTTCGGCCCCTTTTGGGGTATCGCTGAACAGCCAATTTTTCCGGTTATGTGCATAAGAACATAACCGGAAGAATTTTCTGTTTGCCAATACGCCTCATGGTGCCAGAGGCAGCGCCATTATTTACAGTATGATCGAGACAGCCAAAGAGAACGGTCTCAAGCCATTTGAGTACTTGAATTATTTATTTGAGATCCTGCCCAATCTTGATATTACTAGCCCTTCAGCTGTAGACTCTCTACTACCCTGGGCAGAGGGAATTCCTGAAGTGTGTAGAACGCCCGTTAAAGAGAATAACTCAGCCAGTTCTTAATTGACAGGTGTGCTGCGCTTTACGCTTACATTCTTGATCGCATTGCACACAACTCCCACCGAATTACCTTGAAGGGCGAGTCAATGCGTAAAATTGGCGCTAGAAGCCGCAAAGCGGCTAACCAAATCAAAACCATAAATGATTAAATAACAGCCGGGAATGACGTTTCCAGTATAGTCTGCGGAGCGTCATTCCGCATTAAAAGTCTTCGTCACTTCGTTCCGTGGTGGTTGATCGAAGTCGGAATTGGTGGCCAATTGGAAACGGAATTGGTGGTCGATTCGTCTCGGATTTACTGGTCGGATGTTACCGGAATGACTGGTCGATAGTTATCGGATTCGCTGGTCGATTTCATCGGAATATGCATATCGTCTATCAAGCTGGTTTTCTCCTGTCGTCTGATATTATATATTATACCATTTTCGACAGTAGAAATCCACATAAAATCCCGATAAATAGGCGTTTATACACTTTATGCATTAGCAGAAAGCACCGGGTTTAATGTTCCTTATTGCTTTTGGCTGATCAATCTCCAGTCCTTCCATCAGCCAACGGAATTCCTTCATCGTTATGTGCCGTGCTTGCTCCTGGTTCCTGGGCCATTTGAAGTTTCCGTTTTCAAGTCGTTTGTATAGAAGGACGAATCCGTTACCTTCCCAGAGCAGTGCCTTCATTCGGTTACGTTTCTTTCCGCAAAAGAGGAAAAGACTTGCTGCAAAAGGATCCATTCCAAAGGTTTCTTGTATGATTGCAGCCAGACCGTCAATGGATTTACGCATATCTGTATAACCACAAACTATGTATATGTCCTTGGCCCTGGTAATATCGCCTAACATATGTTTTGCAAAGACCTTAGTACGGTTTCGATCGTTGCTTGTGAGGTTCCTTCTGCTATATCAATCGATGCAGAGCCTAAATGTATGGTTACTGCGGGATGTACAGAACTGGAACATGGCCAGCAATTAAACTGCAAAGGAACTATCTCCTGTTTTATTGCAGGTATATGAAATCCCGTTGATTGGCAGGCCTTGAGCCGTATTTTCCTCAGCCAGTAGTAATATGTTTTTATGCCTATATTATGCTGGCTGCACCAGGTTTTAACAGTTAGATTACTGGCCTGGCACTCCTGAATGACTTTCGTTCACTGTCTAAGGCGGAATTCAGTTTTGGTCTCGGTAACTATATCCATCCTGGGATACCTCCCTAGTCATTTTAGACTTAGTCAAAAAACTCTAATAAGTCTAAAGACCTGTTGGGAGTATTATCTCACTCTGATATTTATGATAACAGGCACCTTTTTATTAGGCGCTTACGATTTGGCGACGAGTTTAATTCTATTCTCAATGTTGAAGGTTCAATTTTTTCATAGTCCACATTTCAATTTGGTACCGACATTAATGTCGGTACCAAATTGCACCTGCTATTTTAATTACATAAGCAGTACATAAAATATATCAAGAAAATTCGGGCTTTGAAGGCACAATGAAATATAGTTTTGTTAGTTTAATTACATAACCATCACATAACATTTATTAGCCAAGATCTAAACTTTGATCCAGTCCACTCGAATTTCATTTGCAATGAACCATCCTATAGCTTCTAAAGTTCATCTTAATTGAACTTATAGTTAATCACTTTAGAAGACAAAACCAATAGACCAAATCCTTTATTATAGGCATTTGCAAGAAATGCTCTTCTTTGAAACTCTTCTTAGCTCTTCTTAACAAATTTTATTTAAAATATTTTAGAAGAGCCCATTTTGACTTAGAGTCATTTCCTAAATTTTTAATGCTTTTGTCACGTTTACTCATGTCATATAGCAAATTACTAATTTTTTTCCTCTTTTGAGTATCACTCAACACATCCGACAGCTTATCCATAAGCAACTTATCAATATCCTGGCGGCTGGCCGTTTCGAACTTGTTCAGAAACTCAATTATCATATCTTTATAATGAGCATCATCAAACGCCCGGTTTCTAATATAACCCGATTTGTCATCAGTTATTGCTGCAACTTGGGCGGATACATAATAATTAGGCTTCCGTCCCTCAATCAATCCCTGGGCGCGCAGTTTCTTTGCATCTTCAGTCGATATGGCCTTGCCTTTCTGTACCTTGTCCAAATCCATTATTGTTTTAAGATCCAAGTCAGAACGATTTATCAGCAAGCGTGTGTAGTTTTCATTTATAATTTTGCCTGGGATTCTTACCTTAACCCGTTCTGGCTCATTTAGTTCATAATCTGGCAAAGGAAAGAATCTCTCCCTTTGCTTAATAAACATACGTTTGATTCCGCTTCCGTAAGCATCTATCATATTCAAGTTCACCATGGCTTGTACCAGCAACGGATTGCGATAACTATCAGGAGGAGCATCCCGAGTAATAACGGCCTCAACCGAACCCGGTAAAAAGGTACCGGCATTGGTAAAAAGCAAATAATCTGGAGTTTCCACAACATTGATTCTTGCGCCCAATTGATAATCCTGATGAGCAATACAGTTGTGCAGAGTCTCCCTCATGACATACTCTTCATATTGTGGAATCTCGATAGGAAATAAAGTGTTGCCGGGTAGATAACGATATGTCAGGTTTCGAATCAATTCAAAAATACGATCAGAATTCAACAGGAATGGAGGCCCAAAATGCCGATAATCCTTCTCTATGCCATGTTCATCTCTCAGCACCCAGGTAAGCCAGGCTTGAGCAGGGCTAATGAAATGTTGTGCTTCATCCCTTCCTAATAATACAATCGCCGCCCGGGTTATCTGCCCCTGATAAGCCAACCTTAATTTACTGAGGAATGTCATATCATCCCAATTGTCTACTTCTGCCGCCAGGCGGCTATTCTTGATTTTAAATTCCTGGCGAGCCCGTGCCAACGCTTCTGGAGCAAGATCTTCTACCCCTGCCTCCGGACAATATTCTGCGGACCAATCCCTCCGGCGGGGCTGGCTTCGTATTTGATCTATTTCTTGCTGATTCAATAGCCCAATATTTTCACCAATCCTACCATACAGGCTGCCTTTCCATTCAACCGGCAGGCCCAATGGTGCAGTCGGGATTTGGAACATTAATACTCGGCCATCTGGCAGCATCAATTCATAAATCTCAATAAAGCTAATTCTATTAGTGGTATGCTGGGCTATCTGGGCTTTTAACTTTTCTAAACTGGTACGGTTATTTTTATATGCTGTCCCTACGATCTCACGGGGCGGTTTGTCAGTTACGCCGAGAATCAACCAACCATAACGGAGTCCCTTTAAATTAGCTTCATTACTGAGCGCAGAAAAATATCTTCCCATGTTTTCAAAATCAAACTGGCCTTTGGCCTCCTTGAATTCCAGCCATTCAGTTTCCACGGGAAGCTCCATAAAATCCTTTAGCTGTTCAATTAACAAGGCTTCATTTAACAGACCCATTCCCACCTTTAAAATTCTTAAGGTTTCCAAGTAGTTAAGCCCATTGTGGGATGCTCAAGATTAACTCTTTCGGCAATCAACTCTGCTGCGGTTTTACCTGTTATTGCATAATGGAGCTTATTCTGCACAAAGGCATAAAACTCTCGAGTCAGGTTACTATTTTTATCATAATCGTAACTGCACTGTTCAAATACATCAGCAATCTTTTGATATGCTCTCCGCTCACTGGCTCGAATCTCACGGATGCGCTCCAGCAATTCATCAAAGTAGTCCTTACCGAATGGCTTACCGTTTTTCAGCAACTCATCATTTAACACAAAACTTTTTTGGATATATTCGTGCAGAGTTTTTGTCGCCCACTGGCGGAATCGTGTAGCTTTTTTAGAATTGACACGATATCCAACCGCAATAATCATATCCAAACTATAGAATTGAACCTTGCGACTAACCTCCCGGCTACCCTCGGTTTGAACTATTAAAAAATCCTTAATAGTTGAATCCGAATCTAATTCTTCATCATCCAGAATATTTTTTATGTGAATATTTATATTGGCGGTAGTCGTTTCAAACAGCTCTGCAATCGCTTTTTGAGTCATCCAAAAGTTTTCATCTTCAAAGCGCACTGAAACGGTCACTTTGCCGCTGTCTGTCGTATATAAAATGATCTTGTCTTCATGTTTCAACTCATATTACCTTTACTTATATGAAATAAATTACCTCTATTGCGAAGTAATTTGATTTGCCAAGACTTAACATTGAATTCGGGGTTTAAAATCGTTAGAAGGGTCTGCTATTCATATAAATAATAACAAAATTTTCCTTTATTCGCAATTATTATTCCACCCAACCCAACTCGTTGACCTTTGCCATCAGTTCTTCATGTATTTCTGAGTCGCCAGCTTCGCCGCTTTCGCATTTCGGCGTATATCTTCCAGCACAATTTGTATATAATGAAATCTTTCAAAATCATGGAGATTGAGTCCTAGAAAATCTCATGCCACCTTTCTGCCACCTCTTTTATGATTTTTGAGTTGCATACAGAAAACATGAAGCCCCTCCAACCTCGGAGGGGCCTTACTTTCTCTGGAGCCGATGGGCGGATTTGAACCGCCGGCCTGCTGATTACGAATTAACCGAGGCCGTAAGATTGCGGTACTTTGCTGTCCAACCAAGTCCTATATTTCGGGATTTGTAATTTTATGCCATTCCCAAAAAGCAGCCTTCGGATGACCTCATGCCACCCATGTGCCACCCAAAATTTGTTCCTATTGTTACTTTGAAATTTCATGCCTGAATCAAAGAATTGAGCTACGGTTAAAGCAAACTACTCATTAAGTTGACCAAACCGTTCAGTTACATAAGCGTAACATAAAAACGTTGATAAAATTGGGCTTTATTCTCCTATTAAGATAAAATTTTATTAGTTCAATCACATAACCATCACATAAAGTAACAGCTTAAAAACGGGATTTGAAATCGTATTTAACCTTAGCTTGATAAGATCAATCACATATTACTATTTGAAAATTAACGGGTAAGAACCCTTCAAACCGCCTCGACCAGATAAATCGTCACTGGTTTTATATCAGCAGTAACTTTATAACATCACGCGCGGCGCGTTTTTTAAGGTACGCCTCTTTAATGTTATTGGCAACATTAAAATGTTACATTGAACAATATTTTTGCCACTCTAATGTTATTTTTAATGTTTCATCTCGCAACCTACTCTGAAGACTTAAGATTAGCGTATCGCCCCTGGAAACTAAGGTGACACCTATTTCCTTATTCCAAGTCTTTTAAACGCATTTTTAACAATGCTATCTGTTATATACTTGGGGTTAAGCTTTTGGATTTCAAGTATCATTTCCTTAGCTTGATCTGCAAGACATCCGCCAGCTTCCACAAGTATACAGATTAATTCAATTCCCCAGAATAATGGTACTCCTTCGCTTTCGCACTTACGCCTGAGGGGTTTGTCATTCGTTACACAGGTCCATCCGTATTGTTTCGCCATTAACAAACATAAGTTGTCTTCAAAAGATAAAGGGCCTTTTTGCTCTGCTGCTAAGATAGCCATTTCTAATTCGGGTTCAACAAGAATGATGCCCATCTCAAGACAATCATCTACATCAATTTCGTTTATTTCATCTAAGACAGGCGTAGTTAAATGTATTTGTCCTATATTCTGACAAATCATCTTAGTAATAGCCTTATCACATTTACAGAAATCAATGAGGATATTAGCATCCATTATCAACAATGGATTTTTCTTTCTTCTCATTTATCTATACCCAGGAAGAAACTATATCTCTCATAGTTTCAAGATCCAATCTAAGAATTTCTGCTCCACGACTCAGTGTAATCTCTTCATCATCGATTGCTTGGCGAACTAACCGTGATAAACGATCCTCAATAAAATATGATGAGGAAAGCGAGTCGGGCTCCTTCGAGCGCAATACTTCGGGTGATTGAAATTTATCACTACGTAACGCTTCTGGTTCATCTTTAGTACTCAAAGATTTACCGGTTCTTTTTTTGTAAGCACCGTAAAACTTCGGCCACACTGAATCAATGCTATCAGAAAGACGATATAATACAGTTTTATAACTAACCTGGAATATTCGTTTAAGTTTGAATACTCTATCAACCAATGGCAAACCCGCAGTATCTTCCCATTCTGATCTAAAAGCTTCCTGGGGCATTAAAAAATAGGCGGCAAAGATATTTGCTTCACTTTCTTGATCATCATCTTCCTGACTTTCTGAAATATCATAGGCATCAAAATGGAGAAGCAAATGCCCAAGTTCATGAGCCGCACTGAAAATCCAACGTTCAACGGAAATTCGCTCCCATCGATTAACAATAATGGCTGGACCGCCTTCTTCCTTTGCAACAGACAAGCCAAAGAAATCATCCGAAACCAGAATTAATGGGTATACTTTTATTCCGCCTGATTCAAGTAGTCCAGCAATATCGCGTATAGGTTCCTTTTCTTTAAGACCCAAAGTCTTTCTTGCAGCCTCAGCAGCATATTTAGCCCTTTCGGGTCCCATCTCCATTTTGGCCAACTTATTTGCCAGAGATTTAAGTTTATACTCTTTCTTTGGTAAATTCAGTATTTTCTCTAAATCATTGAAGTCATCAAGCCATCGTGCTACTTCGGTCAAAATATTCTCCCGGCTATTCATCTTTTTAGAAGCCCTAAATCTTACCTTCTTCAAGGTCCGAACAGGAATTAATAAATCTTGAAGTCTTACATTAAAAGCAACAGCAATATTCTGTAAGGTTGATACTTTGGGAATTGAACTACCATTTTCAATATTTCGGTAAGTGATCCTGGAAATCCCGGCACGATCAGCAATTTCAGCTTGAGTTAAACCCTTAGCTTCCCTTATGCGTTTTAGGTTTAAGCTAATATTTTTTTGTTCCATATTCACTCCTCTTTTACAATAGTTTTCTTATTGTAATATTTCATATATAATATTATATCCAAATATTCAGATTATGTACATATGATAATCAGACTTGATATTAAATATGTTTTTAATATAAAATGGTAAGTGTTGAAGATAATTCATTATCTCTTCATAATTAGATAAGAGAGGGGTGATGCGGATATGATTGTATTAAAAATGTAAAAAGAACATCCGGCCAGATGCTCTTTTTACGCATAGTTTTTAAATTTACGATTGAAAAAGCAGATAGAAAAGGTTTCTGGGCCTCCCTCTATCTCGCCAAATCCTGAGGTATTATAACATAGTAAATAGACTATTCTCTATTTATTAGCATATTCCTGCTGGATTTGTGCCAGGCTAAAATATTTTTTCTAATCTTTTTAGCTCAAAACCCAAATATGATGAAAGCAGGAATTATAATGAGCATTAACAGCGAACATGAACACAATCACGGCAATGATATGGTCTCTATTTTAGTTAACGAAAAAGCGGTTCCCATCCACCGCGGGCAACATTTGGTAAGTGAAATCAAAGTGACCGGCGACGTACCCTCTACCGACATCCTCTATAAGATGCCCGATTATGAAGTAGCATTGAATGATAATGATAAAATCATTATTCATGGCAATGAAAGCTTCAAGTCTTCAGCTCCTTCCGGGGCCTCTTCATAGTGGAGGGCTTCGGAATGCAGCAATTAGATGAACAAATTCAGGCACTAAAAGAGACTTGTCCTTGTGCCCAGGCTTTTAAAGAGAGCGGCTACACTTATATCTATATCCCAGATCAAAAGATGCCGCCTGGCTGCACTCCCCCAGTATCTGATGTAATCCTGTGCCCTCAAGAGCATAGTGGTTATACCTCCCGATTATTCTTCAAAGACATTATTCAAACCCCCAAACAGTTGAACTGGAATGGACAAGCCTTCATTCTTGGTCAGCAATGGCATGCTTTTTCCTTCAACAATGTAGCCAATATGCCTCTGCTTAATATGGTAATCAACCATTTAAGGGGGCTAGTAGTATGATACAACTTCGCATGCCTCAATCAATCCATCAGGAGATGCGGAGCGACTTACGTCGCTCCCATACCTTTGCCTTTGAACGTATAGGGTATATTTTTACCAAACCCGCTGGGGAATCGGTTTTGGTAGCGACCGGATATCAAGCCATCCCGGATGAATTCTATATTGCAGATAACTCAGTAGGAGCTCGTATAGATCATCGGGCCATTGTATTGGCTATGAAACGTGCCGACGGGAACAAAGCGGGCATTCTTCATACTCATATTCACAACAAAAGGGGCCTGCCCATATTCAGCAGAGATGACCGTGCTGATCATCCTAACCTCTTAAGGTCATTCAGAAATGCTGCCCCAGGTATGACACACGGCTTCTTACTCCTAAGCGGAGATAAAATGTTGGCTCGGGTATGGCTGCCCCAGCAGGAATCCCCTATTGATATCTTTAGGTATACGATTGTTGACCTGCCATTATCTTTAAATACCTCGGGAGGATTTTTGATATGAGTGTAAAAAATAATCGGCAATCCTTTCTTGGTCCTAATTTGGATGATGTACTCGAGACAGTTGTAATTGGGGTAGTGGGCCTCGGGGGCGGAGGTTCCCAAATAGTTCAACAGCTAGCGCACATCGGTTTTAGAAACTATGTACTGTATGATTTTGATATTATCACCGACACTAACCTTAATCGTACGGTTGGCGCTACAAAACAGGATGTAGAAGAAGGGCGCACCAAGCTCTTTATTTTGGAAAGACTTATCCAGGGCCTGCTGCCAGACGCTCAAATATCTTCTATCTGTGAACGCTGGCAAGATCGACCTGATGACCTAAAAACCTGCGATATTATCTTTGGTTGCCTGGATGGATATCAGAATCGGGCTGAACTTGAGTCTTTAACTCGACGAGCATTAATTTCCTATATCGATATCGGCATGGACGTTCGAAATGATATAAACAACGTACCCAGGATGTCTGGTCAGGTATTTGCCAGCATCCCCGGATACCCCTGCATGAGATGTTATGACCTTATTAATGAAGCAGTTCTGGCAAAAGAGACCCTGGCATATGGTGACGCCGGTATAAGACCGCAAGTAGTCTGGCCTAATTCCGTACTGGCTGGAACAGCAGTTGGTTTAGCAATGAATCTTCTGATGAACTGGACAGGCAAATGTGAAGAACAGCCTATCTACTATGAATACGACGGCAATAAAGGCACCATAAAACCACATCTTAAATGCAATATCCCTGGCAAGCCTTGTATTCATTACAAACTTGAAAACGCCGGTGATATTGTTTTGGGTAGGAATTAATTATTACTTTACGGAGGTATTTTTTTATGAAGATTAAAACTGGACAAACCGTTAAGGTATCTGGACAATACAAACCTGTTGGGGGCAAAACTGAATCTACTTTTGTCGGAGGAAATAGGGTCCCGCCGACGAAAACCAACAAGCAAGAATGGGTACTGGTTGATAAAACCAAACACAAAAACGGGTAACGTTGAAATGGGGAGACACTTTTTTAGGCGTCTCCCCATTTTGGCAAGTGAAACATATTTGGACAAAACTACACTATTCTCATGGCTTATAGTTATTCAACTAATCCTTCGCAGCAAGGAAGGAGTTTTTCAAGTATTTTCACGATACGGCGTTGTTCAGCTATTGGCGGTAAGGGAACAATGGTGTCACGAACCTTATCACTATTTAAGTTATTTACCACTGCACCGGATACTTTTCCACAAAATTGATAATAAACAAACATTGAACTTAGTAAATAATATAAAAACCATGTGCCGGGCTGCCGGCATGAACCTGGGAGACGTCCAGGATCTGCTCGGCCATGCCGATATAAGCACAACCAAAAAGATGTACACCCACGTTGAAATTGAGCCTTTAAGAAAAGCCATGGATATGCTTGTGGACTATATGAATATTGACTCTTAAAATCCATGCCATAGTGGATCCAAACAGAATAACTAGGACATTCTTTTCAAAGTAATTTATCTTTATAATCTATGCTTTCGCCATATAGGACCATATCTTTTTATCTAGTTCATATTTTTGAATATTTAACTTCTTAGCAACATTACAGTAAAGTATATGGGCCTCATCATATGTTTTAACAACAACACCAGCCAGCTCTATAAATTTAAATAAATGTCTATCTATAGCAATTGCTTGTTGCCCGGATAACATTTTTAGATAGTCTATCGTTTTAGGACCAATGCCTTTTATTTCTGACAATGTATTTATGTTTTTATGATCACTCAACCAAGTTGAAAGCTGGTCTTCATTTTCCACTTGATTGTTATATAATAACCAACTTGTCTCTATAATTCTGTTGAGCTTTTGTTCATTTCTCCAATTAATTAGCTTACCTAAAGGTATTGTTTGGAAAAGAATAATAAAATCAGTAGTAGATTTATAATCATAAAAATTAGTAAGTAAATTTGCAACTCTGGGATAAACTACAGTTCTGTAATTAAGGCCTGCTTGCAATATTGAATCGGTTATCGTGGCACCCATGTGATAATACGGCGTCCTTTGAGTAACCTCATCAAAATTATGATTATTCTCCTTAATAAAGTTAAGTAATTTTAAAACATTATCTGATTCGATTAAGCTCATAGCTCAGTTACCTCCAATATACTATTGAGTGCAGTAAGTCTATCAACACAATTGGGGCATGCGCCACAATGGTTAACAGAATTCACCTGACATGAAAATGTATCCGCAATTGGAACATTTAAAGTCAATCCCAATTTTGCCACTTCAGTTTTATTCATCTCGCGAAATGGCATATTAATTTTTACTGAGCCATAGTCCTCAAGCAACATTTCAAGTTTAGTAAAGAACTCCATAGAACAATCAATTTCTTTTGCATGGTTACTATTTATGAAAGCAGAATATATATTTTTTATTCCTTGTGATTGTGCATATGCTGCAGCAATAGACAAAAAAAGTAAATTTCTATAGGGTAAATACAGATCTTCGGCTACAACATTATCAATCCATAAATTTGCTTCTTTAATCATCCGAGAATTGGAATTCCGATAAATATCTCCTATTTGAATAATTCGAATATTGTCCTTAAATTTAATAGGAACAACTTTTCTCAATACATCAAACTCTTTGTCACGGCAATGCTGTCCATAATCCAAGAATAGTAAAATGATATTTTTCTGATCTTGTTCTAACCAATGAGCCAAAACCGTAGAATCCATTCCCCCAGATGCCAATAATACACCTTCAAATTCTAACATATTTATCTCCTTCTAAGACATTGGTAAGTTGCATCAATAACTTCACCTATAGTTTTACAGAAGTAATTAGGCGTGTGAGTGACAAACATATTCTGGCATATGTTATAGGGATCAAACACAATTGTCGGTTTACCGCTCTGGGCAAACATCCCTAATTCAACCAACGTGCCTGCGTCGTTAATTAATAGGACAGCTATCAATAGGTGACAAGTGCTTAGTAAATCCAAATCATTCCTAAATATCTGTAATTTTTCTTCAGGTGTCATAGTTTCTCTAACGATCCCGTTTTCCCTTATAGGTAACCTAGGATTAAAATTGTGGTATCTTAAAGATTCTGATAATTCATCTAGTAAAAGTGTGTTAATATCAGGAAAATCAGGGGCAGCTATGTAGATATTTATTATCTTTCTTTCTTCCCACGAGAGCCGTACTCCTTCTAAACCTATCATTTGTTCTAAATTCCCTAGAACTGCCTGAACATTAACTTGAAATTTTTCATACAGCATGGTTTCTGCATAACGGGCTGCACACTGTGATGCCAGTCTCATATTCTTTTCAGTATCCCTATTTATCAAATCGCTTATAAAAACTGCATTATATATATCACCGACACCAACCGAATGCATTGTTGGAACATAATAGGCTGGAGATTCATAATAGTTGTCTTTCGGGAATGAATAACATAGTGCTCCCCCTCGGTTTTCTTTAAATAATATAAACTCAGCGTTAAAGGGCTTGAAATAGCTTATTAAATCGTGAACGTTCCCATTGCACAGGCTTTTAAACACAATTGAAGATGTTGATAATATAATAGTTGAAAGTACTGGTATGGTATCTGGTTTTATATTTTCACTATCGTAATGGAAATCAACATGAATTCTTCCTTTATAATCTCTTAAATCGATTAATATTTTTTTTGTGTCATATCTTCCTGGATATATTAAAATATCCGTTGGTTTGGTAATATTTACTATATTGGTCAGTTGTTCAATTTCTGTATATACAGCTTGGTCTTTTAAAATATTATAATATCCTTGATCACCAACTTCTCTAGATTCATTTACAAGCATAACATTGGGAGCGTTTTTTACTTCACCAAGTCTAAAACATCCTTGGGATTTAAGTACACAAGAGTAGTAATTAATATCATCATCCAAGTAATCTGGTGCATAATAAGCTAAAACATATTCAACTCCAATTGCTGAAAAAGCCCGAGCAGAATGAAAAATTCCACCTAATCTAATAAGTGGCCCATTTATATCAATGATATCAAGATGAGTATCTACAAAAATTTCCCCAATAATTAATACTCTTTTATCCATTTAAAGTTACCACTACAAAAGGAACCGGCGTATTACCTGAGGAAATTACATTTCCAGAATAATACATCCCTTTTGTTATATAAGTCAAAAGATAATTATATTGTGTAGGAAGGTTTCCTAGAACTTGTTTGGTATCCTCAGTCTCAACGACTAGCCTTCCTAAATATACTTTATCTCTAACTTGCACTTTTGTTCCAGGAGCCGGTAATGTCGAATTATTATTCACATAAAACTCCGAAGTTGCGACATCTTCTAGCCTTATGTTTTCGATCAATGTTGGGCATTCAATTTCTTCCATCCCGCCTATACCGCCTTTACCACTTGTTTCACCACCATTTCGGCCAATACGATAATTTCCAAAACTTCCGGAACCCGTTGAACCCATATTTTTGACCTCCTTCCTTTCAGTTCTTTTGTTTATTAACATTCATTAGAAATATGTATTTTCCTTTGTAAAAATTACGAGTAGTTTCGACAAAATTTAAAACTCTCAATTGCTTCGGTGCGTTTTCTATACAAACCTATTAATATTTTAGATTCATGTTTGTAATCGAATCTTAAAAAAGCAATTGATATACTGGTGGACTATATGAATATTGACTTCTAAAATCCATGCCACCCAATTGCCACCCAAAATGAGTTTACGTCAAAAATTCCAGAAAATCAGAAGCCCCTCCAACCTCGGAGGGGCCTTACTTTCTTTGGAGCCGATGGGCGGATTTGAACCGCCGGCCTGCTGATTACGAAATTCCTGTTATTCCTATATTGCATGGTATTTTATATTATTAAATATTATTATTTAGTACCGATATTACAGTATTTGTTCGGATTAATTCTGTATTATATAGTATCTTATATTAACTCATTATACGGGGTGTTTTTAAAGCGAATTACTGTCAAAACTTCTGTCATGCCCTTACCTTCCACTCTTTCCACCATTCCAGCACTTTCGTTGCTTCAATATGATGTTTTTCCTGTGATAGAATAGCAATTACATTTTTAAATGATTTCCCTTCTTCAAACAGCTTCATAGCTTTTTCTTTTTTGCGATGTAACCATTGGGCATGGTTACGGGCGCATATACTTCTATTATCGCTGAAATAATGGTCTCCTGGGCAATACGACTGTCTTTCATGAGTAATTACAAATAAATGACCGCACCATTCACATTGTCCCATTTTACTTTGGCCGCTTACCGTTTGCCAGAACTGGAGCCAGAGAGCAGATAAAAGGCTATCAGGTATATATAACGGTCTTAATTCAGGGGGATTTCCTTCTAATTTAAACCCTAGACGTATATTTGATAAAGGAGCGTTCTTTAAAAATTGATTAAAGGTATATTGATATGCTTTTAATCCCTTATAATCCATATAACCGGCGACCTTAGTATCACAGAACGCCTTATAATGATCAAGAGCCTGATGAGCCTTGCCCACCTGAAACCGATAGTATTCTAAACTGACTTTTTGTAGTATGTCCTTCTTTTTCTCATCTACTATACCTGCCTCAAACTGATGCAACTCTCCATACTTACTTACCCATTTCAATATGGCCGCTTCCGATTCTCTGTTCCACTTCCCCTCTGATTTTATATCTCCCTTCCTTGGTGGCTCAATGTCATTAAACATTTGTGCAAATTGCTGGAATAGATTAGGTGTCTCCAGAGGATTGTATCCGCTTTTTATGTTATATGTAGCGGGCGTTATACATCCATTAATAATGTGATATTTTCCATATACATTCCACTGAAACCCCGTATTCATGGTTATTCACTACCCTTTCCTATACTTCTAATTAATTCTATAAAATGCGTAAATATTATACAAGATACTACTTATTAAATTGGAGTGATAAAGCTTACTGCTGTATTGCACACCTTACCTTATAGTTTAAGTTATAGCCATAATTAACGCGATTAAATTATGAAATAATAAGCGTATTTATAAGCCTTTACAACTTACTATTACATGATAAGCTATATATAAGAAAAGGTCAATATGACATTTATTAAAAAAACATGAAGCCCTTTGAGAAGACGGCACGCGCAAAGTGCCAGCCCAATATTGATGGTGTTCTCGGGCTTAACAAACACTGAGAGGCGGGGGAAAAATGTCTAAAAATGGTTTAGAAGATTTGGCAAGGCAATTTTTAATGGCTAAAGGATGGGAAGCAAAAAACCAAGCGGTCTGCAAAGCGGCAAAAATTTTCCATAGGACTGGCTTAATAAAATTTGCCGAAATGGTCGACTGGGATATCGAGGAACTGGAGACAGCATATGCGATAAAAATAACACTACAAAAGAAAAACCGAAGACGGCGGGGGCAAAAACCCATAAAAAAACCAAAGGCGCAAGATGTTTTCAAAGGCTATGCCGATAAGAGTTTATTACACTGGCAGGGCTCTATTTAAAAATTAGAAAGGACGATGAGAATTATGGTTGTTTTAGATAATAAACTTCATTCCATTCCGGAGGGTGCGAAACTTTGCAACGTTTGCAATACTACTTTTTGGAATCTCGTACGCGCTGGGAAAATACCAACTGTAAGAATCGGGCGGCGCAGATTCGTGACAAGTCCCGTTTTACAGGCAATTTTGAACGGCGAAATTAACCTGGGTAATTAATGTAATCAACAAAAGGAAAGCCCGGCTTTCCGGGCGGCAGCGGAATATAAATTTCATTAAATATTATATCACGGATTATGGCGATAGCCAATTTAGCGAAATAACGAAAGAGGGAAGTGAATTGAACGGTGCATTTATTATACCACGCAGCATTTTTGAAAATCCCATATGGACACACAATACAGATTTAAAGTTATTCTTATTGATTCTAGGAAAAGCAATTTATGCTGATGAAGGTCATGATATTGGCGGTATTCATTTAGATAAGGGCCAGTGGTTACGTTCTTATCGTAATTTGCAAAATGATCTGGAATTCGTTGAAAATAATGCTATTCGTCGGCCAGGCCTTGCAACTATCAAAAAATCTATTAGCAAATTAGTAGCCTATGGATTGATTACGATTTGCACTACAGAACTAGGAACACTGTTTTCCATAGTTGACTACGCCAGAATACAGGATTTTAATACCTATAAGAAAAAGACCCGGAACACCGCGAGAAACAGGGCCAAGAACAACGACGGAACGACGCCCGAACAGCTTAGCTACAATAATAACCAAGATAAACCAAGAAACCAAGATAATATGTTCGCTGTGCAATTTGAGACATTTTGGAGTGCCTATCCTAAGAAGCGGAACAAAGAACAAGGTCGGACGGCTTTCGAGAAATTAATGAAGGCCGGGGTGACTTTTGATTCTGTTATGGTCGGTGTAAAAGGATATGCGGAAAATTGTCGTAGTGATGGTACGGAATCAAAGTATATTGCTAACGCTTCGACATTTCTAAACCAGAAGCGATATGCAGAATACGGGAATAACCAATCAGATAGCATTGAAAGTCTATTTGGGGAGGGGGTAACGGTTCTAGTATGATGACCCCTATCGAAGTAGCTTACCGGGCTTTTCCCGGCAACTTTACAGTTAAAAGCGGTGAGATTATCTCGAAATATTGTCCATTTTGTAACGGTGGAGAACATAAAGATCGTGGCACTTTTGCGCTCAATATTAATACTGGTCTTTATAACTGCAAGCGGTCAAATTGTGGCGAACAAGGAACACTAAAGCAGTTATGCGACAAACTAGGCATACCTTGGGGGCAAAAATCCTATGAGATGCCCGCGAAACCAGTAAAGTCATATAAGAAGCCTGCAACGAAATTAATGCCCATCTCCAGTGAGGTTCAGGAATATTTGAAAAAGCGTGGCTTTACCCCTGAAACCTGGGAAACCCGCAATATAAGCGAATCTGAGGGCAGGATAGTATTCCCCTACTATGAAAACGGCGAACTTGTCGCAGTTAAGTTCCGGGGTAAGGGTCAGGATGGTAAGTGGAAACAGTTCTCAATGGAGCCAGGCGGTAAACTTGTTTTTTGGGGCATAGATAACTGTGACCCTGGATTCCCTTTGATAATTACCGAGGGTTGCTTTGACGCTATGGCGGTTGACATGTCCGGTATTCCAAACGCGGTAAGCCTCCCGAACGGCTGCAATTCCTTGGGCTGTGTTGACCTCTGCTGGGAATGGTTGCAGCAGTTTGATAGTTATTACATTTGGACTGACAGCGACGAAGGCGGGATAAAGGCTAGGAATGAACTTATAAAGCGCCTTGGAACGGCTAAATGCCTTATCGTTGAACATGAGAAATTTAAAGACGCTAATGAGGTGCTCTATGTAGAGGGCATTGCTGGGATAGCGGCCTGCATCAGTAACGCACAGTCCGTCCCGCTGCAGGGACTTAAAGACCTGGCTGATCTCCCTGAATATGACCCCGGCAATGATATTGTTACACCTTCAAGTATTGGGAAGGTTAATAATAGTATGGACGGTGGGTACAGGGCAGGCGAGGTAAGCATTTGGACAGGTGTTAATTCCTCCGGTAAATCTACCTTACTGGGACAAGAGTTATTGAACGCATTGGATAACGGCTATAATGTTTGCGCCTATTCTGGAGAACTGCCAGACCGTATTTTCCGTTATTGGGTGGATTTGCAGGCTGCTGGTCCGGAATATATTAAGCAAGAACAATCTGGGGAGCGCATAATAACCAAAGTTGACCCACTGGTACTTCCCCATATTCGCAACTGGTATAGGGGTAAATTTTGGCTTTATGACAACCAATCTGTTATTACTCAGGATGAGATTCTGAAAGTGTTCGAATATGCCTATAGGCGTCATAAATGCCAAGTGTTCATGGTTGACAACCTTATGAGCCTTGCGTTGGGGAGCGGCAGCGAAAGTAATTTCTATATCAAACAAGCTGATTTTATCGGCAGATGTAAGTCTTTCGCTCAACAGTTTAACGTCCATATACACATCGTGGTACATCCCCGAAAAATTAAAAAAGGTGAAGCTGTGGGGAAAGACGATGTGGGCGGTAGCGGCAATATTACTAATTGGGCCGATAACGTTCTTGAGGTCAGGCGATTGAGTGAAAAAGAAATCGAGAAGCTTCAAGAAAAGGCCGAATTTAAGGAATTAGCAGTTAAAAGTACGCTTAATATTTTAAAGAATCGCTTTCTTGGAAAACAAGACATTACGGTAATCTTGGGATTTGAGGCTAAAAGTAAGCGGTTTTTTGCTCCGCGAGATGGCCCTAACTGGTACTATGGATGGGTAAATGCTATAGGCAAAACTTCCACCAAAGACACGCTAGAAAGTTGGGAAAGCCTGGGTAAATAATTGCAATGTCGATAATATCCGGCGTGATGAACCGGATTAATTTTAAAGGAGGTAGAAAGGATTATGGTGAACATATTAAATGATAACGGTATCGGCAATATTTTGTTTAGAGTGCGGCTCAAGCCTAGTAGATGTGAACGGCTGGGAGCTTCCAAGAAAAGCAGTTATTCAATGTGCGGAGTGCGGGAACGAGACAACCATTAAGGGTTTCTCATTGGGCCGAACTCATATTCACGCAGAACCCTATATACATGCTGCAAACGATGTAGCGGTTTATGGTAGAAATCCCAATATAGTTAAACTGATTCAAGGCAAAGCCAAAAAAGAGATCAAATACGATCAATTAATTAATGAAAAGTAAAACAGAAGAGGGCATGATGAGAGCTTAACGGCTCTTTTTTCATGCCAACAGCCGGGGGGGGGCGGTTAACGCCGTCCCCTAAATAATTGAAGGGATGAATGATGAAATGATATTTAAAATTAATTACCCAGATGGAATGACCGAGCCAAAGGGCTTGCATATACCTTGTCTGGAGGACATTGAGAGGGTGGTAGAGTTGGCCGGAATAGTTGTAAAGTATATTGATGTCGGTCTTGAGGATAACGATGAATTCCCAATATCCGTATGTGACGAAATTCTTATTCATGATGGCAGACTGGTTGACGTATATTCGAGCGAGGGGATTTGTTTTTACCCATCCGTAAATCGGTGGACGTTGGAAGCTATTTTCGGGACGATATTATCTTCTCTGTTTTATGATGAAAAAGTTATAGCAATTAGCCGGAATAATCTAACCGCGATTGCAGAGCAAATGAAGCTTATGGTTAATTTCATCTGGGGCTTAGGTGATAAATTGCCAGCCGCCAACGACTTCCGTCTCAAACATGACAACATTATGGATATGTCAATTTCGATTTCGGAAAAAGTATCTTGAATAGTGCAGGGGCCGGGCTTAATGTCCGGCTCTTTGCTGGAAGGGAGTAGCGTCGTGACTGATGATAACTATTTGAAAGCCATGCTGGAGGCGGTAACTAATCAGCGGAACCGGCTAATGAGTTTTATGTTGAAAATTGGGACTACCGCGCCGGAGGGAAGCCCCGCAGGATTGCGATGGATTTTTACAAACAGATGGACACGGAAATTAAGGGCAGAGACAGCCTGATATTTAAAAGAAGGTGATATAATGCGCGTTCTTGACCGGAAAATATATCAGAGATCTAAATTTGAAAGGCGGTATTAATATGGGTAAAATAATAAACCTTGAAACCCCAGAAGATTCGGAATCTAACACCCTTAGGGAAGAACTGGGGCGCGCAGTATTACAACTGCTGTTTACCTCCAATGCGCAAATTTTGGCGCAGGCGTTCAGACTTGACCCTCAAATGTTAATTAGCGATTATGACTCTACCCCGCCAGTCCCCCGGACAATCTTCTGGTGGCAAGTTGGCGCTGTTATGGAAACCATAGAGTATGTTTACGGACTTAGCCGGGAGGAATGTAATAAAGTATTAGGTCATACGATTGCCGAATTATTGACCCTGCCGGTTGTAGGGGGTGAATAAATTGACAGAAATTAACCCCGAAAATGCGATATTGGCACAATTAGAGTTTGGCATCGGCGCGATTAAACCCCAGCTGGCAGAGATTGAATCAATGGTCAACAAAACCGCGATGACGGCACAGGAAGCGTTTGCAAAGGTTCAATTCAATGCTCCGGTGATGGATACTCAGCAACTTACCGCACAACAGGCTATGGTGCAACAAATTACTACTCAAGGTGAAGCACAAAGGGCGGCGATTTTGTCACAGGGAGAGGCTAAAACACAGGCCATTTTAAACGAAAGCGAAGTTAAACAAATAAACTTAGTGGAAAAAGGCATTCAGCAACGAGCTAATGCTCAAGAACGATTTTACGCAAGTATGGAACGGTCAGGCAATAAGTGGGCGGCTGACGAAGAATCACGTGTTGAGATGCGTGCTTTAAGGGTGCAAGAAGTTGAAGAAGCGGCTCAAATACGGAATGAAAAAATATATCAAAATGGTGCCACTCAACGTATGCTGTGGGAAAAGAAGGCAGATAATTTTATATTAAACCAGCGAGAGTTAACCGATGCTAAAATTGCCAAACTTGATGCACAAACACAGGCTGCAATGGCTAGAACTGCGGCCTATGGTGAAAGCACAGGCGGCATAGGAGATTTAATTATTCGCCATGCCTCATGGTTCGCAACAGGCGCTGCCTTGTTTGAAACCTTTGATCTTCTCAAAGAGGGCTTGGTCGACGTGGAAACCGGCATGAAAGGTTTGCAAACCGTTTTGCCGGAATTAGCCCATGACCAGGAAGCCTATAACGCCGCGAGTCGGGAAACCATAGACCTGATGCAAAAGTTGGGCTCTGACCTCGACGAAACCATGTCCTCTGCACGTTCATTCGGAAGAATGTATAAAGACGTTGAAACCGTGATGGGATTGACTAATAACGCAATACTCTTAAATGTTATCGACCAGGTTGAATTGGAAAATGCGGTAAAGGGCAATGAAGCCGCGTTGTCAACCTATGGCGATACTTTGAAGTCAACGAATGAGGTCTTGGCTTTTTCCGGTAAGTTGATGGACAGTATAACTAATTTATCACATAACACACTGGCTACCGGAACTGACTTGGTTAGTATTTTACAACAAACTTCAAGCGCGGCTAAACAGGCTAATACAAGCCTTGACCAGTTGTTGGGCACAGGTTCGGCGGCTATCCGGGCTACTGGTTTGCAGGGACAGGGCGGCAATATCGGGCGTATGCTTCGTACTGTATTCACTCAATTGTCTGCTCCGTCGAAGGACGTTGAAGAATCCATTTCCAATATCGGCGTTAAGATGCGCGATACAAATGGCGAATTAAGAAGCGCATATGATATTATCCTTGATTTGTCACTGGCTACCAAAGACGCTAAATTGTCACAAGAAGAATTAAACGATGCCATATTAAAAGCTTCAAGCGGGAAATTTCAATATAACAAGCTGTCTGCGCTGGTGGGGTCCTTCCGAGAAATTGTAAAAAATACTGCGCTTTCAATCAACAGTCAGGGACGCACATTGGAGATGGCGGGACAGCAACTTGACACAATCTCTCGTAAAGCCGGGCAGTTAAAAGCTACGTTGATTGATGCTTTTTCAGGTGTTGGGGACAATGGGTTAAGAAAAACCATTAAAGACATGATAGACGGATTAAACCAGTTTATTATGGGCTTACAGAACGTCAATCCTGCCGTTTATCAATTCGGTGCGTATCTTTTAGAGGCGATTGTGATAGGCAAAACCTTTATGGCGGTTTATGGATTGTTGATGCCATTACTAACTTCTATCGGAACCGCAATGGAAACGTTCGGGATTGTAACTAAGGTTGCGGCAACGGCAACCAAAGAGGCGGCGGTGGCGCAGGAAGCGTTAAACTTATCAATGGCAAAGAATCCAGTAGGATTATTAGTTACTGCATTGTCAGCACTTGCAGGGGTTGCATTATATCAGTATATTTCCAAACTTGGCGAAGCTGAAATGGCACAGACCAAATTTAATCAGGCTCAAGAGGATGAGGTTACAATTGCTTCACAAAAGGCATCACAGGCTAATACAACCATAAACTATTTGGACACTTTAAAAGAAAAACACAAGGATCTCTCAGATGCGATAGATAGCGGCAAATTATCAACTGGTGAGTTAGAGGCCGCCCAAAAGAATCTTAATGCAGTTGATGAAGCGATATTGATTCTGGCTGATGAAAAAACCAGGGAACAAATAAAGGCCAACGGTGTTACGAAAGAAGAAATTGACTTAGTGATTCAGTCGCAGGTAGCGTCAAAAGAGGCGGCGTTGTCTAAAATTACTGACCAAAAGAAATTGACCGATGAAACAATTGATAGGACATTGGACCGGATTAAGGCATTAGAAAAAGAAAATGCGCTTTGGCTTCAAATGTCAGCCAGCACCCCAGTTAACTCCAATAGTTTTCTTAATGTTGGTGGTGGCAACACCGGGGGCGGTTTTCTTGGTGCAATAGAAGCCGAAAACAATAAATTGAAAGCGGAAGAAAAGAAAAGGGCTGATTTGGTACAGTCAATTATTACCGCTACTGGTGAAATTGAAGGCTTAAGGCACAACGGCGGTAATACTGGCGGCTCCGGCAAAACCCCCAAGGAAGCCTACTCCGAACCCTTCAAGGAATATATTCAGGAAGTCGAGCGCAGTCTCCCTGCTGTCAACAACGTAATTGACGAGCATAAGCGCAAACTTGATTCTATCGGCATAGAGCAGACCTTACTCAAGAATCAGATAGGGCAAACAATCCCAACATTAGCGCAGGAAGTATTGTCTTATCAGCAACTTGACGAGCAGTTGAGGCAACACAAAGAAATTCAAACAGATTTACACGCCACCGCCGACCAGTATCGAGAAGCAATGGATGGGCTAGGTGCGGCAATAGCGACAGAGGATGCCAAGTTAGCCGCTGGGACAATCAGTGAAAAAGATCATAGACAATCAGTTGAGACTTTGCGGGATGAATATAATAAACTGCAATCTGCTGTACTCGGTATGGGTGCGGACTGGATGAAAGAACAGGAGTCTATTTCCAACCTTAATACGTCCGTTCAAAGCAGAACCGAAAGCACTCGCGAGTACCGGGATAGCATGATTAAGTCTTATAAGGCTGAGATTGACTACCTTACCCGCGATGGCGCAAGTCAAAAGGAATTGTCTCAGGCATACGAAAAGCAGGGTTCGTATATTACCCTGTTAATGCAAAAACGCGCTGACTTAAACACTCAGGTTGTCGATGGCGAAAAGAAATTGTCCGATTTACAAAAAGCGCAAGAATCGTTAAATACTTCCACCGAACAGGGTGGCCTACAGTACGACTTTTATGGTCAGGCAATAGCAGAGGTATCAGGAAAACTGTCAGACCTCAAGAGCGAACAAATAGCGGCCAATAAGGCGATTGAGGAGGCAAACGACCTGATAGTCAAGAATAAGCTGTCTGAGTTGGATAAATTGTACGGCGCTCATATGATGACCCTTGACCAGTATGTTGAATCGTTACAGGATGTTGAGGATCAGTATGGCAGTATTATGTCCGCAGAGGAGCAATTTGCCCTTAACCTTGAGCAATCAGGTTCGATTCTTGACCAATGGACGCGGGACATAAACGCGGCTCTGGATGATGCGGAAAATGCCTTTGACGAAGCGATGGATGCCATTGATGACAGTATCACGGCGGCGCAGGATAGCCTGGATGATTTTAAAGATGCGGTGAATGCTGTTTTTGATGCAGTTGACAGTAATGATTCTACCAGTCTGTTGAGCGCCGAACAGTTGCAAAATCTCAATTCTCTTTTACCTGGCATGATGAATCTTACGCAATCAATAGGACTAAGTGGGGATGAATCAGATTTTCTGAATGCCATAGATGACTACATGAATCAAACTGCTAATTCTACTACATCCGGACTAGCTACTGTGTTATCAGGCGTTGGAACTACTATGGACACTATCTTGTCCGGCGCAGTGTCGGCGGCAACAGAAAATGCCACAAAAACCAAGGCGGTTGATTACTATACGGGCATTATGAGTAATTCAGATGCTATGGATGTTTTTAGTGGGAAAAGCTCTGCCACCTTTGAGGGCATAGGGGACTTGCTGAAAAAAAAGACGGAAGGAACCATCTCCGATACTGAATTAACTCAGTTGGAAACTATGATCTCCAAGAGTAAGACTTTAAAAACAATATATGAATCTCTTGAGTCATCGTCTACCACCGAGTACACTACCAGCAAAGCTGATTTTCTCAAACAGTTGGAAGATAGCGTGAGTGCACTAGCTGATGCTGATGCTCAGATTGATACTGCTCTTGCCAACGTAAGCGCATGGCAGGAGTCAGAGGATACCCGGATAGACAATGCCATAGCGGATAAACAGCAGAGTCTAGCGGATAACGTAGCCTTAATCACGGGACTGTTCGATGAATTGAGCGACACAGAGGCGAAGTACGCCAGGGAAACGGCTAAGAATGATTTTGCGTCCAGCTATCAAAAGGCCATAGATGCCGCTAATGGTGTAACCACAACCTATACCGGCACTACTCCGACCGTAACAGATTTAACGTCCCTGTATGCCAATCTGCCCAGTGAATTTGACACCAGTTTAAGCACTTATGCTACAAGCTCAAACCTTGCTCTTTTGACGCAGGATGAAATTGACGCATTAACAAAACAGGTAGCAGATGCAGCGACGCAGGGACTTGATACTCTCGAGGCGGCTAAACTTCAAGCAGAGACTTACATTTCAGACCTTGCTGACAGTACGGAGTCACAGATTGCCGACATTGAAAAGCAACTTGCCGACTTGGAAGAAGAGGAAACGAGTAATACCCGCACTGATGCCGAAGAGGAACATATCAAGAAACTAAAAGAACTAAATGAGCAGTTGGCTTATGAATCGGTTCGTACTGGGCAGGACCATCTTGAGAACATTGAGGACATTAACCAACAAATTGCCGACGAGAATGAATCCTGGTCTGACACTCAAAGAGATTGGACGCTGGATGACAAAAAGACTGAACTTCAAACCCAAAAGGAAACCTTACAAGCAAAAGCAGACCTTTTGAATCAGGCTTTATCGGATTTTGTGACCTACATCAATTCCGAGATTAGCACTAGGGAACAGGCGACAGAGGATTACAAGGCTTCATTGGAGGAAGAGTCTGCAGCGGAAATTGAAGCACTAGAAACCGAGAAAAGCATCGTTGACCAGCGTGCCACATTGCTTACGGAAATGTTGACCGCCGAGCAGGATTATATTAAGGATGAAATTACTCAATGGCAAAAGTTGGCCGATGACAGGGTGGATATTTCAACGGCTGAGACTAATGCTATTATCGCTAACTATACTGCCCAAAAGGACGCGGCTACCGAAACATGGGAAGCAAATAAGAGCGCGATTCAATCAGTCATGCAAGACTCAACTATGGCACAACTGGCAATGATGGCGGCTATCAATGGCAAGGGTTCTAGCGTGGTAGAGGATATTATCGACCTGATAAGTGATAGCAGTTACAAGCAAGATATAACCTCAGCGATTGACAAGATTGTGGACTTAGCAACGCCTACTGTGACCACACCAACGAACAATACTTCCGATGAAGAAGAGGACGAGGAAAGTAGTAGCGGGAGCGGGACAGGTAGTGGTACGACAACTCCGACAACGCCGACTAGAACGCCTTGGAAAGCATATTATAAGGCAGAAGGCGTATACCAAGATCCTGCAACGGGGAAATGGATGGCAGCATCATATATGTTTCCGTCAAATGTATTTGCATTAAGCAAATCTAACGCATTTCACTATCTTAATCCAGATGATGGAGTTGATTACTATTCAATAGGTGATATTTTCCGTAATTCTGGATTAGGATATACTGTAGATCCTCCCGATGCAAGTGGTTGGATAAACGCCTATGCCAAAGGCACAGACTACTATCCTGGTGGCTGGGGTATAGCCGGTGAAGAAGGTCCGGAATTAATTAAATTGCCGGTGGGCTCACAGATAATACCGAATAAACCAACGATGGGGTTACTTAAATCAGATTTCATGTCATCTGATGAGATTCAACCTATGATGAACGAGGCCGTTATGTATGCACTAACCGAGCAAGAAAAGGTTTATCCCGACCTCAGTAACATAACTGCATTGATTGCGGAAATGGATAGACTACAGGTGCAGATTAACGTCAATGCTGCGAAACAAAAGGAGTCCGACTTTGACAAACTGGCTATTAAGATAGTGGCAGCATTAAAGGAAGGTGGAGCAGGTACAACCATTGGCAATGCTGTGAATATTGAACACTATGAAGCGCAGGACAATACGGACATTGAAATTTTAGGGCGCGATGTTGGTCGTGAAATCATGCGGCAGGTTGGGCAAAAGTAAAGGCGGGTTAATCCCGCCTTAGATTGTGAAGTCATAATCGTCGATATATGAATCCCATTGAAAGATAGATATTATAGAAGTATTATAATCTTCTTTCCCGGTATAGTTTTTCCATGTTAAGAAACGCGTGCTGTAATAACCAGCATGTATACTGGGGTACTTGTATCCTCCATGATAATAACCGCCTTGTATTTTCTTGTCCGGTAAAGCTTTTATTGCGATACTGGCAATATTTTGCTGGTATTCTCGCAATAGTTTTTTTGTCTCTTCTTTTTGGGTATCAGAATATTTGATGGAATATTTAATGTCATAAGGGCCAATGTCAGACCAAAGATAATCTGTTTGCAACCAATAGTTATATGGGAAAAATGAATAGGTGTTTTCTATATACGAATGCGTAAATCTCCATGTTCCCATTGGAGTTTCTAGTTTAGTGAAGTTTAGGTTTAAATATTTAACCAGATCTCCTATGGATGTAATATTTGATACTGTTATCTCTTTTGCCTTAACTGTAACATTACAGCTGGCGAAAATGCTGTTATTACTGGAGCTTGATGCCGTAATATTTGTTGTACCTTCTTTTAAGGGCGTAATTATCCCATTGTTAACTGTAGCGATCATTTGATTGCTTGAATTCCAAATTAATGATTTATTAGTAGCATTTTCAGGGGATACAGTTGCAACCAATGTATATGGTGAATCTCCTATTGCAAGGTTTATTGCCGTTTGGCTCAATAATATGCTTGTAACTGGAATAATGGAGGGGGCAACGGTAGTAAATGTTAATTGTGATGTGTCGCCTAATTGTTTGCCATTAGAAGTTATATATTTGTGAATAAATAAAGTATAAGTCTGGCCGGGTAAATAATCCGGTTCTGCATCAACCGTAACAGTTTTCCTATCTGTTGATACTGCTAATTTAGTTGAAATATATTTATCGACATTCATAATATAAACGCTGAGATCGCTTATAGCCCCTCTGTCAACTGCTTGATTAAAAGTAATCGTCCAAACCTTATTAAGTGGGACATTTGTTTTAGCGGGCCACTCCTTTGCGGTAGCCGATTGATTGCACAGCAGGATAAGTATTAACGACAATAGCCAAAATAAACGCTTCATGCAGATCACCTCGTTAAACAGGGTTCTACATTATTAATCATTCCCCTTTGACGAAAGCAGGGAACCTTTGTCGAAAGGAGTGATTCCCCCACGATAGATCATAAACCAAATAATAACCCGCTTTATCACCCGCAAGGGTGTTTTTGTTTGCCTGGAATCGTAATATCTCAGATTGAATGGTGAGTAAACAATAATATCAGTTAACCTACCAAATTAGTAAAGTATCAAAATAAGGAAGATTGTTAACTATGTGTCGTTAAGTGGGTTGACGATAAAATTACTGTTTACCTGTCAAGCGTACTGAGAAATTGAAAGGAGTTGATTGTTTTGACAAGAGGAAAATTACCAGTTACAAAGTCGCCGGAGCAGATTGATGTGATAGCCGCTCAACATGGCGTTACCGATGCCGGGGCCAGATTATTAAAGGTATTGGCTGATCCTATGAACCGAACTATGAAGATGGTTAATAAATGCGAATTGGCGGATATATCACAAGATACCTATTATAGATTGTTCGGCAAAGATGAACGATTTATGCAGGCATACCGGGAATTATGCCAGTCTACCGTTTTATCACAGGCCATAGTTGCCATTCACGGATTAACCGCCCAGGCTGCAATGGGTGATACTCAAGCGGCAAAGCTCGTGCTGGAGCTTGCGGGATTTTATCAACCTAGCGCAAAGGTCGAACATACCCACACTATGGAGGCCGGGGAATCATTACTTCAATTATACCGGGCCAGACAAAAAGAGTTAAGCGAATAATAATGAAAGAAGGAATAAATTATGGGTATTGGAAATTTAACAACCGAACTAAGGAAGGAATTTCATAAGAAACTGGATGATATACTGATTCAGGAATTAAGGCAGCAGGATCTGGAGGATGAGCAAAAACAGGCTTTAGTCGAGCAGTTGCCGGGCCTGGTATTGCCCAAGCTGACCACAAAGGAGGAGACAAGAGCCAAAGAGTTAATAGGCAGGATGGATATGCAGGTAAGCCAATTAGCCGAACTGACCGCCAATATCGGTAATGTTGCCAGCGAATACCGAGCCACCTTGACGGAGCTTACCGGTTTATTGGCAGGCAAGGATCATAACATAACTTACCGACATACCCCCAGCAAAATAAAATTCATGTTATCAGCCATAGCCCGTGTTCTGGAGAACGATGTAACCAATGCTGTATGGGGATTCAGGTCATTGCCCGACAAGGGGTATATTGAAGGTAAATTAAACAAATACAGCGGGATATAATGGCATTAAACCCCGGTCTGCAATATGGCCGGGGTACTCACTAAAAAATTGTGGTCAGTAAGGGTTGTTTTATAACGGGATTTTATAAATTGGTAGGGTCTTAAACACCTGCCCGTTTTCATCTGCAGTGCGAATGAGAATTGGCTTGAAATCAAGACCAATCCTATATCGACGTTCTCCATCTGGATACTCTATGGCAAATATATCGCCAGGTAATCCTCCATAATGTTGATCAGAGTTGACGGCCAAAAGGAAAATTATATATTCTCTGACAAAGCCCCATTTGAATACATAGCGTGAAGCACAAAGTTCGGCATATACTGGATTTTTATTTATTTCTCTGGATTTTAATTCCACTATGGAGGTAGCAGCATGTCCCAATTCGTGGCCTATAATTGCTGTGACCAATATATCATCAAAATCTATAATTCTACGTGAGAAATAAATATTAGATAAGGCCGTTGCACCAATCTGAACACAAAGCCCGAGCGTATTAGTATATTCAGGGTTACTTTCGTCAAGCCAATCGAATCCTGTTACCCGAAAGCTTATTTTTTTCCAATCTCCTGAAAAATTGCCTTGTATTCTTTCAAGCACTTTGGCGATTATCGTTCTGATTCGTTTGTCATCAATATTACATGGAATACCATAGATATTTTCCATTTTATTAATGTCCTATCAGTTTATTTATTGAGAGATTCTATCAATAGAAATAATTTCCTGCGACCTAAAAAGAATATCCTTAAAACGTGATCCAGAATCACCTTTTCAATATGTCTAAAAAACACATTGACACACTAAAAGCGTTTCATGAAATTCAAGAATTGCCATATGACAAGCAATAAATCAAATTGATTTACCGCAGTTTTTTTATCTATATAGTTACTTTAGTTAGTAAAGTTACCTATTTTTATAAACTTACTATAGGAAAAATCAATAGAGAAAAGTTATGAAAACTGGTATAGAAAACTAACTTTAGTAACTTTTATTCTGTGGTTATGGTTCTGGAATTTATATTATAGACCAAGGCTACATGCCGCATTATTCAAGAACAGGCTACCCTCCCTGATGTATTTCCTGACCATTTGCTCTGACTTATGCCCTGTCTGTTTCATTATCTGGCGTTCACTGGCTCCATTCATGGCAGCACTGGTAGCCATACCAGACCTTAAACTATGACCGCTATAATTATCAGGATTAAGCCCGGCAGATTCGGCGCAGCGCTTAACTATGAGGGCTACAGCCTTATCGCTAAGGCGACCTTCCTGGAGGTTACCATGACGATTAACTGACCTGAATACAGGACCGGTCAAAATGACCGATTGCTCTAGCCATAATTGCAGGGATCTTACTGGGCATGATTCACAGCAGGAGCCGTATGGAATACCGATTTTACGGCCTTGTTGTTCCTGGTCGGTCTTACTTTTCGTGATGGTGATTATCAGTCCTTCACGGGTAAAGTTGAGGTTTTCAACATCCAAGTTGACTAGTTCAGACCTGCGGAACCCACCAGCAAAGCCGATTAGCAAAAGAGCGCGATCCCTTATTCCTAGTAAATTACTGGGCAATGTGTTGAGCATGGCTTTTATATCGCTGGTTACTGCGGGAGATTTTTCCCGCTGTGCTGTGCCGATGCTGCGCCGAATACCCTTCCATGTCTCTTTAACCAGCGGGGTTTTAGTAATATCCTCATATCCGGCAGTAGTATGAGCCTTGGCTATTGAAATTAATCTGCGTTCGATTGTAGCGGCTTTATAGTTCTTCTCCACCATATCAACCAGATAAGCGGCTATGACCTCAGCGGTTGCAGGAAGTGATTGCAGACCGTGATTATTACACCAGTCTGTAAAGTGTGACCAGTCGCAGCGATAAGCCTTTAATGTGTTGTCGGCCTTGGAATGGCTCATATATTCGTTAGCTTTGTCTTGAAGTGCAACGAGTGCAACTACTGCCATAGGGTTTTCATTTTGAATTTCAACCAGATTGTTCATTAAAATATCCCCCTTTGATTAAGTTCTGACTTCCGATAGCCTTTACTTATCGGAACCTTGATATAGTAATTATACTAAACTTAAATGTAATTTACAATAACTCATTGACATTTAATTTAACTAATTTTAAAATAATTATTAAGAGAAAGGAGGCTAGCAAGTGGATTATTATTCACCTGAACAACTAGCGGAAAAACTACAATTATCCGTTAGAACGATATGGGCATACATTAGGGATGGAAAATTACCTGCAACGAAGCTAGGCCGGAAATACCGAATCAGTGAAGAACAGTTGGACAGGTTTATGAAGTCCCTAGAGGTCAATTCAATGCAGGATAATCAGGAGGATTAAATCAAGGGATATAAAGATCTATTGGCAAAAGCAAGCGGCACCAGGAACGCCTGCAAGCAAGAACCTGATGCCACCAGAAGGACGTAGTAGACAAGGGGGTAAAAACATGCACCACCTGTACCACTATGACCACTTTTATTCTATCACGTAACGTAGTGGATACCCACTTATTACTGATTCAAAAAGGGGGATATTGTTATGACCTATCAAGTATCATCACAAGGGACACGCACAAGACCTGCTGTATTCCGTTGCTATTGGTTAAGGTTTATACTGCCAAGTGAACGAGACGAATCAAAGCGGTAAGGACGGGGGTACCGGGGGGCCTAGTCTATATAGGGGTACCCATTTTTTCCCAAATCCATTACTGCCCAAAAAGGTCTGTATCATGCTTGGCACTGGTAACAGATGGTAATGGAGAAGGTGGAGGTTGCTAAGCGGATTGAAGAAGCGGTGGGCAACCGACAGGGACAGAGAACAGACTTACAAAACGAATCCACGACTAAAGAACTTGTGCCAAAATTAGCACAAGTCGAACCAGGAACCAAAACTCGTGAAATTGCTGCAAGGTCCGTTGACATGAACCGAGAAACTTATCGCCAAGCAAAGGCGGTTGGCACAAACCCGCATTACATTACTGATGCAGATGTTAGAATTTTTATACTAAGTTCTCTGTAATCCTGATTTTCGGTAAAATCTATATTTTTAAAATTCGTTATTAAAACCCTTCCAGAAAATATTTTTCTAAAATTTTTGACGAGTCCAAAGTTGGACTGGTTGAGCAGGGAGGAGATATATCCATGAATAACAAGCATAACCTATCCGATATCGAGATTAAGTTAGTTAACTTGGTCAGAAATCTTCCACGCGACAGGCAGCTTTTTCATATTGGTAGGCTTGAAAGTATAGTATTAGATGAAATTGAAAAAGCACCTATAAAAGATGCAGCTGACAACAAGATAAGGCGTATAAAATAACGGCCATAAACAAGGCTTTTAAATTAAAGGTCGTAAAATCTGACCTTATACAAATTAAATACGGGGATAACCCACATTATAATCACCAAGCGCGGTAAGGGCGGTGGTACTGGGCACACTGGCAAATTGCACTTGGCTGTGAAAAGCAACACTAATGAAGGGAATATGATTAGGAGGCATGACATGTACGAACCAGATGGATACCGCCAACAGCTTGAAAGATTATCGGAGAAGTTTCCGGGTAAGGAATTTATTGGGATAGCAGATGCTTGTATAATCCTGGGATGTGATAGGAGGACATTGTTGTCCGATAGGACTTTCCCGGTAAAACAAATCAGCGGAGCAAGAAAATATTTTATCCCAATAGTCGGCTTAGCCCGCTGGATGATGACGAGATAACCCCGACCTCAAAAAGCGATACTTATCTTAAGCGAACGCAAATTTGCGTTGGTTGAAAATTAAGCTCTACGCAAAATGCGGATAGTTGCGGCTACCACAACACTATCAAGATGGACAGGCTACAAATTGGCGCAAGAACAAGCATGTTGCTAAAGAAGAATTACAGGCATTTAAGCCCCATTCGTCATTAAGTACGAACGCCTTAAACCTGGAAATTGAAATCAAGCCAAGTAAAAAAACAAGGAGGCAAGCATTATGCAGCAAGTAGAAATCGAAGAAGAGGAAATCCCAACCGAAGTTCTAGCCGCCGTAGCGGAATTTCTCCTACCTCAGATATTAAGGTTTTATGGGCTTGATGAAAAAGAGTAGCGTTTTGTCGGATAGACATCAGCCTGGTGGATGGCAACAACCTAACCCGCCCCACTACCGAGAAAGGAGGTATTTTTCAATGCGTGAGCCAGATGGTTATCAAGATCAATTAGAACGATTGACAGAACTATTCCCCGGAAAAGAGGTTTTATCAATGCAGGAGGTTAGTAAAATGCTAAGATGTCAAGCCCGCACTCTTTTGATTGACAAGTCCTTCCCGGCAAAGCGCATAGGCAAAAGAGGGAAGTATTGCATACCTATAGTCGGTCTTGCCCGCTGGATGATGACTCGCTAAGGACTTCAACTTTGAAGTGTATTATCCCTATTAACCGGAACTACAGCCCTATTTCGATACTAAGGCCCCTAGCAGGCTCGTAGCGACGTTCTAGTCTTAAGTAAGTAGAAAACCTTGCCGACAGCAGAACAAGCGTTCTGCAAGACGCACAGGGGGCAGTAATTTCATAAGGCGACTGTTCACCCTTGAGTAAAAATCTTGGGGGTATATTTTTCACTCTAAAAACAAACAGCAATCAGACCGCGACCAACGAATCTGACTGCCATAAACAGATTATATTTAAAAATCCACTTAAATTATATCATATGTTTAAAAAGAATAACATATATTACCAATAAATGGAAATAAGAGGAGGGAATGTAATGGATAATAAACATCGACCAATTTGGGAAAATCCCGTATTTTTAGAACTGTTAGATCGCCGGGTCAATGCTTTTAATGAGTTGAGTGATCGGCTCGAAGGACTAAAACTTCCCCGTAAGGTATACAGGGAATTATTATCCGGTATGCGTGAGTTGGAGAACGCAGTTGAATCATTCGTACGGTTTAGGACGTTCAATGCCACTATTCATGCAGCAGTAAGGATACCGGTTTATAACATTGATGTTGATGCTATCTACCAATGTAAGGAGGGAATGTAATGGATAATGTCTTTTTTGATAATTTTACGAGTTTCTTTATGGAACGAAATGATTTAGTCGAGCAAAAATTAAGGAAACAGGAACAGTATGCTGATTTAATAAATAAAAAACACAGTGTATTAAAAGAACTTTTGGGGGATGATCCGGAAGCACGTAGAAAATACAGTATTTATGAGAACATAGTGGGGGAAGTAATGGGCATTAAGGAAATGCAATTATACATTCAAGGTATACAGGACGCTATGATGTTCAAACAAATGTTAAGTTAATGACGCAGCGGGGGCCCTAACCGGCCCCCTGTTTGATGAATCTTCGCAGCAAGAACCTGTGGCAAAAATGCCACAAGATAAAAGGGGCGATATTATGACTAGGAAACGTAAATCTACCGGGCGCAGGCTTAATGGTGAGGGTAGTATATTCCAGCGCAGCGATGATCGCTGGGTATGCCAGATAGCTATTGACGGGAAAATCCGCTATTTTTACGGTAAATCCTCACAGGAAGTTAAGGATAAAAGGGACGAGGCTCTTAAATTAGCTAGTAAAGGTATATTGCCGGAGCCTAACAAGGTTACAGTCAAGGAATGGCTTAAAACCTGGATGGAAGAATATAAAAAGGATAACCTAAAAGCGGCTACTTACCATTCTTATGACCAGCTTATACGGTTGCATGTTAACCCGGCGATAGGTGATAAAAAGATAAAAGACTTGAAACCATCCCATATTCAAAAACTGGTTAACGACTGCTTCCGTAGTGGACGCATCATAAAACTAAAAGAGAATGTCACCGATAGAACAAAAAAGAGGCGCGAGAAGATGCCGCCAAAAGAGCAGAAACCGGGATTAAGCGGCAGGACGGTTAAATATATTCACGGTATATTACTGCAAGCATTTGACCAGGCCATAAAAGAAAAATTGATAGCCTATAACCCGGCTAATGCAGATTCCATTAACCTACCACGACAGGAAAAGCCAGAGATACAGCCATTATATACCGAACAGGCCAGGGACTTCTTAAAAGCCATAAGGGATGATTATTTATATGCGGTTTATCTTATGGATATATCCACCGGATTGCGGCGCGGAGAATTGTTAGGCTTAAAATGGACTGACATAGACCTTAAGAAAAAGACCGCCACGATAAAGAGATCCCTTATTCAGATTGGAAGTAAAGTGGTATTACAGGATTCTGTAAAGACTAAGAAAAGTAAGCGCATTGTCTCCTTGACGGATGATGTTATAGCCGAATTAAAACGCCTTAAAGCCCGGCAAGCAAAGGATAAGTTGTCTATAGGTGAAGCATACCAGAATGATAATTTTATATTCTGTTGGCAGGACGGCAGGAATATAAGGCCGGATTATGTATATCATCATTTTCAGGACTTGCTGGAGGATCATAATTTTTCTAAGTCAAGATTTCATGACCTGCGGCACTCATTCGCCACCATTATGTTAGAGCAGGGCGTAGATCTGGAAACGGTTTCAACTATGCTAGGTCATAATTCTATAGCTATAACCGGCGACATTTATTCTCATGTCCGGCAGGATATTCAGGCGGTTGCAGCCGGTAAAATGAACCAGGCATTAAATATAGCTATAAGCAAATAACTTCTGTCAAAATTACTGTCAAACCGGGAGGAATACGCATAAAATAGATATAGGGAAAAAAATAACAGGGGCTTCAAAACCCCTGTATTTCTATGTTCTTTAGTGGAGCCGATGGGCGGATTTGAACCGCCGGCCTGCTGATTACGAATCAGCTGCTCTGCCACTGAGCCACATCGGCATACTGGAACAGGATTATAACATTATTGATGATAGCAAGATTAACATGCATCGTCAAGTTATGCCTCCGGGAGGTGTTTTTCGTCTTGCTTGGTCTCGATGAAATAATAGTAATTAGGATTATTGATGGTAATAGACTGACATGACGGACATACCAGGTGCAAGTAAGCTTTTCTATCGATAATTTGAACCATCTTTCTAAGAGTGGCCTCAGGATAGTTGTTGCTGCAAAGGTTGCATTTTTCCACTAATGTCACCCCCAGTTATAATACTATGTTGTGATTAGACTCAGGTAAGCCTTCACTCTATATATGCCTTGATGTATTCTATTTCTCTGTCTGCCACTTTTTCAACACATTCCATAGCCAGTTTGATAATCTCAGCACTCTCCCCGGTCAATTCTTCGGATACCAGCCTATTAAACTGTATGGCCGAAAGGCTGTCTACCACATCGTTCATGTTTACGTGGGAAAATAAGGGGTTCATCATAGTGAGCAGGCTCTGATAATAGTTTTCAGCCCACTCTTCTATCTGCTCTATGTCCGGTATTCCATCAATATGCTCAAATCTACTTGCGGCCATTTTTCACACTCTCCATCCACTCGCCCGCTTCTACAAGGGCTTTTTTTACCGTTTCCGGGGCCGGTCCGCCCGGTATGTTGCGCCGGGCCACACATTCGCTTATATCTAGCCATTTGAAAACATCATATTCGATTAGATCTGAAAACTGTTGCAACTGCTTAATAGAAAGCTCCTCTAGAGCCCGCTTATTTTCTATACAAAAAAGTACCGCCTTGCCTACTATCTCATGGGCATCACGGAAGGGAAGTCCCTTTACTGCCAAATAGTCGGCCAGGTCAGTAGCATTGGTAAAACTGCCCCGCGCTGCTAATGCCATTTGGTTCTTGTCAAATTTGCCGGTCACTAGCATGGGTGTAAATACCAGCAAGCACTTTTTCACTGTATCGACCGCATCAAAAAGGGCTTCCTTATCTTCCTGCATATCCTTGTTATAGGCGAGAGGAAGAGATTTCATAAGCGTTAGAAGAGTAATCAGATCTCCATATACTCTTCCGGTTTTACCCCGTACCAGTTCTGCTATATCAGGATTCTTTTTCTGGGGCATGATACTGGAACCGGTGGAAAAGGCATCGTCGAAGTCCAGAAAGGAAAATTCAGCCGTGGACCACATAATCAACTCTTCCGAAAATCTTGACAGGTGCATCATTAGTAAACTGGCAAAGCTGCAAAACTCGATGGCAAAATCGCGATCGCTCACACCATCTAAACTATTACGGGTTACTTCTCGAAAATCAAGCTGTTCGCGAACATATTCCCGGTCAAGAGGGAAGCCCGTTGCAGCCAGCGCCCCCGATCCAAGCGGCATAGCCAGAAGTCTTTTCTCACAATCATCCAACCTCCCTATATCCCGGCGGAACATTTCAAAATAGGCCATCAGATGATGAGCCAGGGTTAGGGGCTGGGCCTTCTGCATATGCGTATAACCGGGCATAATGGTTTCCAGGTGTTCCTGCGCCAGCTTCAGGAGAGCCTCTTCCAGGGCTAAAATTAACTCGCGCACCTCAGATATTTCATCCCGCAGATAGAGTCGTACATCTAAAGCTACCTGGTCATTACGGCTGCGGGCGGTATGCAGCTTCTTGCCCAAATCTCCGATTTTAGCTGTTAATAGGGTCTCAATGTTCATATGTACATCTTCCGCTTCGACGGAAAATTCCACCTGGCCCGTTTCAAGTTCCACCTGGATGTCTTTTAGACCGGTAATTATCAGATCGCGTTCGGCGGCAGTAATGATACCCTGCCGAGCCAGCATGGAGGCATGGGCAATGCTTCCCTGAATATCCTGACGGAACATCCTGCTATCAATGGCAATCGAGGCATTAAAATCCTCGGTAAGTTGATCTGTCTGTTTGGTAAACCTGCCACTCCATAATTTCATTGCTACACCTCGTATATTCTATAAAAGTTTCCAACTCGTTTCTCGGGATCAACTCTCATTATAGGCTTTTTCGGCTCAAAATGCACCTCATCACTGAACATGTCTTTGCACTATCATTCTTATGTTTGCTAGAATATGACTGTAATTATGATATACCAATCTGTTTTGGTAATGAAGGGAGCACCTGATTTATGTCTGATAATATTGTATATCTGGATTTTGATCTCTTAGAGCAGTTTATGGCAGATGTTTTCCGTGGCCTGGGGGTACCGGATGAGGAAGCCGCGGTGTGTGCCGATGTCTTAATAACTGCAGACAAACGGGGTATTGACTCCCATGGCATCGGACGTTTGAAACCGATTTACTATGACCGGATAAAACAGGGCATTCTGAATCCAGCGACTGATTTTGAAGTACTGCGGCAAGGTCCCACCACTGCTGTGATAGACGGTCACGACGGGATGGGACATGCCATTGGCAAGCGTTCCATGCAGATGGCTATTGACAAAGCACGGCAGTACGGTACGGGGATGGTCGCCGTTCGTAATTCCAGCCATTACGGAATTGCCGGATATTATGTACTGATGGCAATCGAAGCCGGTATGATAGGGATTACCGGTACCAACGCCCGGCCATCCATTGCCCCCACTTTCGGGGTGGAAAATATGCTGGGTACCAACCCCATTACCATTGGTATTCCATCCGATGAACCCTTCCCCTTCGTCCTGGACTGCGCCACCTCAGTTTCCCAGCGGGGGAAAATCGAAGTTTATGACCGGGAAGGAAAGGACATTCCCCCCGGTTGGGTTATTGATGAGCAAGGACAAACCCGCACCGACACGCATCAAATCCTGGAAGACCTAGTGACCGGTCGGGCGGCCTTGACTCCTCTGGGAGGTCTGGGAGAAGACACGGCCGGATATAAAGGCTACGGTTATGCGACTTTTGTGGAAATTCTGTCGGCAGCCTTACAGGGGGGAGCTTTTCTAAAGGCTTTATCCGGATTCAATGCATCAGGGCAGAGGCAGCCCTACCATCTGGGTCATTTCTTCATGGCAATCGATGTTGAAGCTTTTATAGAACTGGCTGCTTTCCAGCAAAGCACCGGAGATATCCTGCGCCAGCTTCGCGCCTCCCGCAAAGCCCCCGGACAGGACCGGATCTATACCGCTGGCGAAAAGGAATATCTGGCCTGGTTGGACCGCAAGGATCAGGGGGTACCCGTGAATAAGGCACTGCAAGAGCAGATTATTCAGATGAAGACCGAGTTGGGGCTCAAACAGTACCAATTCAGTTTCGAAAACAAATAGCCAATTTAGAAGCCAACTCCTGCATTACTCAGCTAAAGGCACTTGTGTTTAGTTAATTTAAACACTGGTGCCTTTTACCATAGTCGCCCTACTTCCCCTCAATTACATTTTCCTATTTACAATAGAAGATTATGGATATATAATAATTGCGTACTAATTGTACTATGCATAGTAATACACTCGACTAGAAAGGAGGGGTTGGATGTTTGAACTGGACTTACGCAGTCGCGCCCCCATCTATGAACAGCTGGTAGCCAAAATAAAAGAGCTGATTGTAACCAATGTACTAAAACCTGATGAAAAACTGCCGACTGTAAGGATGCTGGCCAGTGAATTAACTATTAATCCTAATACGGTTCAAAAAGCTTATCGAGAGTTGGAATACCGTGGATATGTATATTCAGTTCCCGGCAAAGGCAATTTTGTGAAGCCTAATGTTGCCAAGGATAATGCTCTGCGGATGCAAACCCTGGAAAAAGAACTGGTAAGAATCATGGCGGAGATGATTTATCTGGGCATGACCCCCCGTGAGATTATCGCTCTTGTCCCAACAGAAGACCAAGGAGGTAACGTGAATGATTGAAGTAGAAAGGGTCAGCAAACAATTCATGGATATAGAAGCCTTGCATGATGTAACGCTTTCAGTGCATAAAGGCTCAATCTATGGCCTGGTTGGTTCTAACGGAGCCGGAAAAACCACTCTGTTAAAAATCCTGGCAGGTATTTATAAACAGGACGGCGGTGAGATTGCGATCGATTCGCAGCCGGTTTTCGAAAACAACTCGGTAAAAGCCCGCACGGCTTTCATCCCGGACTTCTTATACTATTTTCACAACTACACCATACAGGATATGGCGACCTTTTACAGCCGCATTTACCCGCAGTGGCAGCAGGAACGCTACCAAAAGCTGCAAGAGGTTTTTAATATACCGGTAAAACGGCGCATAAAAACCCTGTCCAAGGGTATGCAGCGCCAAGTCGCTTTCTGGCTGGGTTTATCCATATTACCTGATGTAATGATATTAGATGAGCCTCTGGATGGCCTGGATCCGGTAATGCGGCAAAAGGTAAAAAGTCTTATTATTCAGGATGTAGCCGAACGAGCCATGACGGTCATAATATCCTCCCATAATCTGCGGGATTTGGAAGACATCTGCGACTATATCGGTATTCTGCACCAGGGAAAAATACTTATCCAGAAGGATTTGGATGATTTAAAAGCAGATGTCCATAAGGTTCAGGTTGCTTTTAGCGGCGACACCCCTCCCACTCTGATACAGGATATGCATTCACTGTATCACGAGAAAAGAGGCAGTGTGTCAATTTTGATCGTCCGCGGGAGCTATGACGAAATAATCCAGCAGGTGCAGGCCTACCACCCGGCCATTCTGGATATCCTGCCCCTCACCCTGGAGGAGATATTTATATATGAAATGGGGGATAACGGTTATGAAATCAAAAACATCTGTTATTGATCAGGGCATCCTGCGCAATGATTTTAAAAGCCTGGGATGGATCGGCGCAGGTTATCTCCTGGGAATGCTCCTAAGCCTTCCCCTGAAAATATTAATGCTGCACAGTAAAGTGGAACATGCCCATACAATTCAGAATCCTGATACTTATTTACGTTTATTTCAGTTTGATTCCCCCCTGCAGATAATGCTGCTGATCTTGGTCCCTGTACTGGCAGGCCTCTGGCTTTTTAGGTATTTACAGACTAACCACGCTGCGGATATGGTGCATGCTTTACCGGTAAAGAGGGTGACCCTTTATAATACGCATATACTGGCGGGCTTCATTTTTCTGGGCATACCGCTTGTCATAACTGCCCTGATATCGTGGGCACTGATTGGCGGTTTAGGAATTAGTAATGTAAGCGGTCTGGATATTTGTTACTGGTTGTCAATCAGCCTGCTTATAAACCTGCTCTTCTTTATGACCAGTGTAGCCACCGGCATGTTTACCGGCCTATCTACCGTACAGGGAGTGTTGAGCTATATCCTGCTCTTGTTGCCGTTCGGTCTATTGTCACTGCTGCTGTTCAATATGAAAATGTATGTTTATGGATTTCCTTATGATTATTATGGTTACGGTATAGAATTCTTTTCTCCCCTGCTAAGAATGACCAATTCCTTTGGCCGATACCCCATGCAAGCGAAAGAGATCATCATTTATCTGTTAATCAGTATTGCCTTTTACCTGGCAGGTCGGTACCTTTATCAGCGACGCCATTTGGAAACCGCCGGCAGTGCTATAACTTTTAATATACTTCGTCCAATTTTCAAATACGGGGTCACGTTCTGCTTTATGTTGCTCCTGGGCAGCTATTTTAACAATATGCAAAATACTATGGCCTGGACCTATTTTGGCTATTTCCTGGGTTCATTACTGGCTTACTTCCTGGTGGAAATCTTACTTACCAAGTCCCTGCGTGTATTTCGGTTCAATGTTATTAAGGGTTGGTGTATATATGCGCTGATTGTTATCGGGATAATAGGAGTCATGAATTTTGATTGCGCCGGTTATGAAAAAAGGCTGCCGGAACTTTCAGAAATTGAAAGCGTGTACATGGATAATTATTTTTCCGCCTTAAATAATAAGGATCATCCCCGGTTAGTCAGAGAGCAAGACTCTGATATGGAATACGGTTCTCCTCTCGCTAGGCCACTGCCTGTATATACTAAGTCTGATGACATAAAAAAAATCTATGCCCTTCACCAGAAAATAATTGCTAATCGCGGGATAGAAAAAAACCTGCCTTATTCCCAAATAATAAGGACTGAGCGTTCGAATATAAGCCTGGCCTACACTTTAAAAGACGGCTCCCATATTTACCGTCAATACAATATTAATACTCCGAAGTATACTGACCAACTAAAACCAATCTATGAAACGCGTGAATATAAAGATCTGCATTATCCCATTCTGAGAATAGATCCGGCCAAAATAAAAATGCTGGAAATAGATGCATCCGACGTAAATAAAAGTGTACGAATTATTGATCCCAAGTTTATTGAGGGAGCAATCGCCGCTTTGCAGGCTGATGTAATCGCCCAAACCTATGAGGAAATGACCCGGGAGATGCCAGCCTGGGCTGATATTACTATCAATTTGGATAACAATGAAAATCGACAAAAAAATATAAACTTCAGAAATAAAAGCATACACCTCAGTTGGGAAAAATCTTATATTAATTTTGAACAATGGCTTAAAGACAATCATGAATACCATAACGCCCGGATAATCCCCGGCGAAGATATCGCCTATGCCGTTGTAGCCAGAAAAACCGCGGATACCCCGAATGAGGCGGTTAAAGAGGAGAAAACGATTACTTCGCAGGCCATTATAGAACTGGCCAATGATTCTGCCAATCTGAAGATAAGCGAGCCGGATAAGCTGGAAACCTGTCTGCGTAAATACAAACATATCGATCAGCAGTCTGACTACTCAAAAGAAAATGGCTATAACATATTTTTCTTCTTAAAAAATGGCAGTTCATTTGCCGGAGGCTTTACGGAGGATGATACCCCTGATTTTGTTAAGGAATTTTATCCGCCATTTTAAATAAACCTGTAAATTACGCCTTTATCTGTTCTGAAAGGTTTATCCCGTAGTCTTTACAGAAAATGGTCGCGATAAAAAGTAATACTTGGGCAAAATAATAACAGAACTTATTAGGAGGTTGATGTTTTAATGAAAAGCGCAAAGAAAACAGGGGCCAGTTCCAATATGACCAATGATAAAAGTGAGATTAATCCGACTGAGAATCCAATCGGGGCTATTGACCAATATATGCCTCTTCCTGACGACATTTATAAAAAGTGGAAGAATCAGAAATAGGGTCAGTGAAAACGAGGGCGAATTACCCTCGTTTTAAACCGTCAAAAAAGGCGAATAGCTACGTTATTTAAAGAAAACCGGGCTTGTAACGAGCTGCAAGCGAAGATAGGCCGCGCGATGCCATCAATGGCATCGCGACTTTCACTTTTTTAATCGGTCTGCTAACATGTTGGCTTTCTGCAGCAAACTAGAGGACGGCACACGGTGTAAAACTAACAAAATTACCAACTCACTTACTTCCTAAGATAATCCCTAATGACCTCCAGAAACTGCTTCCCGTATTTCTTCAATTTGTTTTCCCCCACCCCGGAGATGGAAAGCATCTCTTCCTGGTCTTGGGGTATACGGGTACTCATTTCCTTCAACGTACTATCGTGAAAGATAACATAGGGGGGCATTCTTTCGCGTTGGGCAATTTCCTTGCGCCGGGAACGGAGTAATTCGAAAAGATCGCTATCGGGAGCAACCGGTTCAGGTACGTGGGGCATCCTGGCCAGAACTCGCGTCTGACTTCTTAATACGGGAATTGCTTTCGGAGTAAGTCGCACTACCGGATACTGACCTCCGGTGTTGTATATATAATCATCTGCTTCTAACATATGCATGAGCTCTACGATGGCCGGGATAGTCATTTCCCGCATGATACCAAAGGTTGATAACTCATTGAATCTCAGTTCCTGAATTCTTTTAATTAGTGAACCCTTGAGGACGGAGGCTACCAGGGTCATCCCGTACTGTTCATTCATTCTCTTCATACAGGAAAATATCTTCTGGGCTTCAATAGTAATGTCCTTAATTTCAAATTCCTGACCACAATTGGCGCAATTACCACAGTGATCGGAAGCATCCGCTTCACCGAAGTAGTTTAATATGTACTGCTGCAAACAATGGGTGGTATGGCAGTAATCAATCATACTCTGTAGTTTGCTATATTCGCTTTTTTTTCTAATCTCGGTCAGTTCACTATTTTCAATGAAATATTTTTGAGTTTGAATATCCCCCGGGGCATATAGGAGGATACAGTCGGCATGTTCGTCATCTCGTCCTGCTCGCCCCGCCTCCTGATAATAGGCTTCCAGGTGGCGGGGCATATTGTGGTGAATTACATAACGGACATTGGACTTATCGATGCCCAGTCCAAAAGCATTGGTTGCTACAATTACACGGATTTCATCATATAGGAAGCCTTCCTGATTCTGATTTCTTTCCGCCTTGTCGAGACCGGCGTGATAGCGTCCGGCCAAATAACCTCGGGACTGCAGATGTTCATACAGGGCATCTACCTCCTTACGGGTAGCGGCATAGATAATGCCGGCCTGCCCGGGATGGCTCTTGACGTAGCTGGTTATAAACCTGGTTTTGTCCACCCCTTTAACCGCAGATAAATGCAGATTTTCCCGTTTAAAGCCGGTGACATAAATATCAGGGCTGGACAATTCCAGCATTTTAGCTATATCCTCACGTACCGGAAGAGTAGCCGTAGCAGTAAATGCGGCTACTACCGGGCGTTTCGGCAATTCGGTTATCCAGGGAGAAATGTCCAGATAGGAGGGCCGAAAATCATGTCCCCATTGAGAAACACAATGGGCCTCATCTATGGCAATTAGAGAAATAGGCAGATTTCTGAGGAGGTTGGTGAAGTTTTCGGATCCCAGCCGCTCCGGAGCCACATAGAGCAGTTTATATCGTCCCTGGCGAGCCTCGGCCAGATTGGTCCGGATCTCCCCAGCTCCCATTCCGCTGTTAATGCAGGCAGCAGGAATCCCCAAATCGTTTAAGGCATCCACCTGATCCTTCATTAACGCAATAAGGGGTGATATAACCAGGCTCATTCCGGGTAAAAGGAGGGCCGGGATCTGATAGCAGACTGATTTGCCGCCACCGGTAGGCATAATGCCTAAAATATCACGGCCCTGCAATATGCTATCGATAATATCCTCCTGGCCTGGTTTAAAGGATTCGTAACCAAAGTATTTTTTTAGAGCTATCTGGATTTTGTTGATCATAAGTCCTCCCAAGAAAATAAAGAGAAGGTAAGGGGCCACACCTTCCGCGATGTCCCCGTTATATATTAACCACTCGCACCTCTTTGATATATACTGCGCACCTGTCCGCAATTCCTTGCATCTCCTCCTTGCTGAAGGGGATCACCCTTGCGTAACCAGGCGCCAAGGTAATCCGTGGGTTGAACTGCTGTAGAGTGTATTTATCGCATCCTTCAAGATAGCGGGCAATTTCCACAATATCCTCGGCTGTGTGTAAGGCGGGTACAACCGTGGTTCGGAATTCAAAATTCACCCCGGCATTCCTTAACAGGTGGATGGAACTTCTGATGCTGAAAAACTCCTCTGAACTAAGTTTTCCACAGGCAACCCGGTATTTCTTATAGTCCAAAGGTGCTTTTATATCCATGGCTACATAATCCACCAGTTTTTTTCCCAGAAGGTTTTCCAGCATGACAGGATTAGTACCGTTAGTATCCAGCTTGACCAGGAATCCGCAGGATTTTATCCTCCCAATGTCCTTAGGCAGTTCCTGGTTCAGGGTCGGTTCTCCCCCGCTGATAACTACCCCATCCAGGAAACCGCGCCGTTTCACCAGGAATTCCAGCACTTCTTCTATATCCACCGGTTTTACTGTGATCTTAGGTTTTATCAGCAAATCCGGATTATGACAAAAGGGGCAGCGCAGGTTACAGCCCCTGGTAAAAAGCACCGCCGCTATTTCCCCGGGATAATCAACCAGACTTTGTTTAAGCATCTCTGCATACCTCATATCTGCTCATCACCTTTGCATCTAACGTCATTTGGCAACGTTGCATTGAGTCCCGGATCTCCCAGGTAACCAAGATTATAACATATTCAGGATCATAATAATTGCCAGCCAAAGGCGCAGAATACTTGATTTAGTTCGTTTGTTAGTATTTGCTACGATAAACAAATTTAGCGGATAATCAAGAATTTACAAGAAATATGACAAAAATATCATTTTCCATATTTTGCTCTCTGGTAGTATACTGTAGAAAATCTCAATTTTGAAAAATTAAATTCACGAAATGGAAGATGCTGGTGAGTATATTTTATTATTTTCTACAATCAATTCCAGAGTGTGTTGGAGTAATTACCTTAAGTTTGGTTCTAGCCCGCGTTCCCATTCTCTGGAAACGAATCTTAGTAAGCGCGGTTATCTTTTCCTCAGTAACATATATAGTTAGATCTCTTCCGCTTATTTTTGGCATGCACTTGCCCATCTTTATTCTTCTCCTGTTTTTAGCAATTTTCGTTTTTACCAATGTAAAGCCCGCAAATATTATTGTGGCAGTTTTTGCTACCATGATGATTTTAGCCCTGTTGGAATTTGTATTTAGCAGTACTTTTTTTGCGGTTACCCAACTTAGCCCTCAACGGCTTGACACCTATGAAGGTTTATGGGCTGCCCTAGGTGTGGCTCAGTCCATGGTACTTGTTATTATAGCTCTGTTTTTACCCAAATATTTTAGACCGGTTGAGGAGGCATGGAAGAAATGAGTTATCTGGGGTTCAGCAGCAAATGGTCGGCGAATCTGGCCCTCAGGCACCATCTGGATGAAGAAAAGCAGGCAGTGCTGGCTTATGCCATTGAAACCATCATCTTGAATACTGCCAATGTAGTACTGGTCTTGATTTTAGGCTGGGCTTTGGGAGTATTCTGGAATACCGTTGCCTGCCTCTTAACAATCGCTGCCTTCAGGCATAACGCCGGCGGAGGGCACTCTGAATCCGCTATGCGCTGCGCTCTGGTTACTATCCTGGTTTTAACCCTGCTGGCGATAGGAGCTGCGTTCGTCAGCACCTGGCCTTCATTTTACCTTTACTTATTGTCTCTGGCGGCGGTAGTAGCAGGATTTGCTTCTATTTTGCGCTACGCTCCGGTAGACGATAGCAAAGCGCCGATCATTTCTTCTGATAGGCGTAAAAGGCTAAAATATCTGGCCCTGGTTATTATGATGATCATCACTGTGCTTATCGGCGGTTTGCTCCTGAGCACCTGGGACAAGGCTATTCAACTGTCCGTCTGTCTGACCTTGAGTACCTTATGGGTGGCCTTCAATCTAACTCCTCTGGGCCACCGGCTGTGGTTTTTTATAGATTCAATAGGTATTCGAAAGGGAAGGGGGTGTACCGATTGAGGAGTATAATGTTTCGTTTTTCCGGACTATTAGTAACAGTTCTGGCTTTTGTCGCAACAGTTTCTCCCATGTGTTTGATATGTCATTATCAACCCGAACTACCCGCATCCCTCCGGAAATAAGGTTGAAAGGAGGTGGTGGCAGCCACCTCCTCAGACCGTCAAAAAAAGCGAATAGCTTCATTATTGGTGAGCGAAGCGAACATCAGTGTGCCCGAAGGGTGCTTTTTTTGCTCGCTCTGTCTAATAATAAACCGAACTACATTACCGCGCTGTCAAAAGTTTTTCTTTCCTTAAATTCCTCCTGTTTGCCCGCGTTCCACTGGTCAACCGGACGCAGGTAACCTACTACCCGTGAATAGACTTCACAGGATGTTTTTAGTCCTTCGGCTGCACATATGGGGCAATCATAATTCTCGCCTTTAATGTAGCCATGGCGGGGACATATGCTAAAAGTAGGTGTAATGGTGAAATAGGGCAGACTAAACTGGTCACATACCTTTTTAACCAGTTTCTTGACTGCATCTATCGAGGAAACCGATTCCCCCAAATAGATATGGAAGGTCGTGCCACCGGTATAAAGAACCTGCAGTTCATCCTGAATCTTGAGGGCAGTAAAAAGGTCATCGGTATAGTTGACCGGCAACTGGGTAGAATTGGTGTAATATGGCTCGGCCCCGTTTTTCACTTCATCCATATTGGCCACCATGATATTCGGATAAAGCTCTCTGTCCTTGCGGGCAATCCCGTATGATACTCCTTCTGCCGGGGTAGCTTCCAGGTTGAATATGTTGCCGGTTTCTTCCTGATATTCCCGAAGCCTTTCACGCATGTAATTCATAACTTCCCGGGTAAATTCCCGGCCCGCTTCGCTGCCTATATCTTCACCCAGGAAATTCAAACAGGACTCGTTCATCCCCACCAGGCCGATGGTGGAAAAATGATTTTTCCAGTACTGGCCGAAGCCTTCCTTAACCCCGCGCAGGTAAAATTGGGAGTAAGGATACAGGCCATATTCAGTAAGGCTTTCCAGCATTTTGCGTTTAATTTCCAGACTATCCCGGCCCAGATCCATCATTTCCGCCAGACGTTCGAAATATTCATGCCGGCTCTTGGATAAAAAGCCCAACCGGCTCATGTTAATCGTTACTACACCAATCGAACCGGTCAACGGATTAGCGCCGAAAAGACCTCCCCCTCTTTTCTTTAGCTCCCGGTTGTCGAGCCGCAAGCGGCAGCACATGCTGCGGGCATCCTCCGGACTCATATCCGAACCGATGAAATTTGAAAAGGAAGGTATACCGTACTTGGCGGTCATCTCCCATATTTTATTGTAACGGGGATTATCCCAATCAAAATCTTCGGTTATGTTGTAGGTGGGAATGGGGAAGGTAAAAACTCGCTCCTCGACATCTCCCTGCATCATCACCTCGGCAAAGGCCTGGTTGAATATATCCATCTCCGCCTGGAATTCACCGTAGCTCTCATCCATGAATTTGCCCCCGACAATAACCGGTTCATTCTTCATGAACTCGGGCACTTTAAGATCCATGGTAACGTTTGTAAATGGCGTTTGGAAGCCCACCCGGGTTGGAACGTTCATATTAAAAACAAATTCCTGCAGACACTGTTTTACCTGAGTATAATCCAATGCATCGTAGCGAATGAACGGCGCCAGCAGAGTATCAAAGTTCGAAAATGCTTGTGCACCTGCAGCTTCACCCTGCAGAGTAAAAAAGAAATTTACGATCTGTCCCAGTATGGAACGGAAATGTTTGGCCGGGCCGCTGGCCACCTTGCCCCTCACCCCTTTAAAACCTTCCAGCAACAGATCCCTTATGTCCCAGCCCACGCAGTATACACCCAATATGCCCAGGTCATGAATGTGCAAATCTCCGCTGTTTTGAGCCTCTTTCATCTGCGGGCTGTATATCTGATCCAGCCAGTACTGGGAAACGATGACCGATGAAAGATGGAAATTCATCCCCTGCAAAGAGTATGTCATATTCGAGTTTTCCTTGACTCGCCAATCGTTGCGGCCCAGATAATTGGTTATGATCTGGTTGTTAAGCAGCAGCTGATCGGCATTGCGGATATTTTCATGCTGTTTACGGTACAGAATATAAGCTTTCGCAGTCTTATAATGTCCGTTTTTCACCAGCACTTTTTCCACCAGATCCTGAATACCTTCTACGGTGGCTACTTCATCCTCGTCCACATATTGAGCAATTTCGATAACTTTATCCGCCAGTCCCACTGCGGTTTGATAATCCTTCCCCCCTACTGCCCGGGCGGCTTTAAATATGGCATTGACCAATTTGTCCTTTTCAAAGGGTACTAAACGTCCATCACGTTTCTTAATCTTGCTAACATCCACAAGTCCATCCCCCTAAAAATTTATAAAACACAATATGTATGGTAGTTTCCATTTGCGACCACAACATCCTGTAGAAACATTATCCTATTATGACTCTCATTCGTCAATAGCAAAAAAATAAGCAGAGCGAAATTAATCTCTCTGCTCAGAGCGTCAAAAAAGGTGAATAGCTGCGTTATGCAAAAATACCGTTCAATCGGAGTACCTTATGTACGCCTCAATCACGGTATTTTTGCAAGCCTTGCTCTTCGCCTTTTTTGTTCGCTCTGTCTAATTTAGACTTTTTCGACAGTCTGAGCAGAGAGAAATTAATCTCTCCATATCAGGCTTATTTCTTTTACTTCAAGCTCTTATCCAGCAACGCCTGAACCTTCAGAGGCAGGCCAAAAAGATTTATGAACCCTTCGGCGTCCTTCTGGCTGTAGATTTCATCTGCTCCGAAGGTAGCCAGGTCATGCCGATATAGAGAATAGGGGGATTTTACACCCACCGGGGTGCAGTTGCCTTTATACAGCTTGACTCGTACCGTACCGCTAACATTTTCCTGGGTTTTGTCTATGAAGGCATCCAGGCTGTCTTTGAGACGGGAATACCAGTTGCCGTCGTACACCAACTCCCCATAAATAACCGCCACCTGCTCTTTGAAATGGAAGGTACGGCGATCCAAGGTCAGGTTTTCCAACTCACGATGGGCCAGAAACAGTATGGTTCCTCCCGGACATTCGTAAACACCCCGGGATTTCATGCCTACCAATCGGTTTTCCACCAGACTGACCACCCCCACTCCATTGGCTCCGGCCATCTGGTTGAGTTTTTCCATCAGTTCCACCGGTTCCAGTTTCTGACCATCTACAGCTACCGGTACGCCCTGTTCAAAATCAATTTCCACATAGCTGGCCTGATCAGGGGCCTCTTCAGCAGGCACCACCAGTTGCAGCATGCCCCCCTGAGGTTCGTTCCACGGATCCTCCAGATCTCCGCCTTCATGGCTAAGATGCCAGAGGTTGCGGTCCTGGCTGTAGATTTTCTCTTTGCTTACCGTAATGGGCACATTATGGGCTTCGGCATAGTCAATGGCATCTTCCCGGGAACGGATATTCCATTCTCTCCAGGGGGCTACGATTTTTAAGCCGGGATCCAGTGCCTTGACGGTAAGTTCAAAGCGCACCTGATCGTTGCCTTTGCCGGTGGCGCCGTGGGCTACAGCCACAGCCCCTTCTTTATGGGCTATCTCCACCATTTTTTTGGCAATCAGGGGACGGGCAAAGCTGGTTCCCAGCAAGTACTTACCCTCATACAGGGCACCCGATTTCAGCACCGGCCAGATGAAGTCGGTGACAAATTCGCGGCGCAGGTCTTCGATATAAATCGCCACGGCTCCCGTTTTCATAGCTTTTTCGTTCAGCGGGGCCAATTCCTCTCCCTGACCCAGATCCGCACACATAGCCACTACTTCGTAGCCGTAGTTTTCTTTCAGCCAGGGGATAATAATTGATGTATCCAGTCCACCTGAATATGCCAGTATTATCTTTTCCATTCCACAACCTCCATCTTCTTTAAGGCAATTCCATAAAATCCCAGTCAAATACCATTATATCATCTCTTTTTTCCCATTGAAGGTGATTATAAAAAGCCAGCGCATTGTGGTTGTTTGCTTTTACATACAGATAAGCTTTAGGAGCCCCCTGTTGTTCAAATACCTCCAGGCATTGTTCCAGCAATGCCTGACCAACTCCCTTTAGCCGGAAATCTTTATTAACCGCCAGACGATATACACAACCCCGCCAGCCATCAAAACCTGCCATGGCTGTTCCGATTAATCGCCCTTCGTTCATGGCTACCAGACATCCATCCGGGTTAATCTTAATGAATCGTTTAACGGATGCCAAGGACTCGGGCACCGAGTTCAAGCCTTCAATGTCCTTCCACAGCCCCAGCATAGCATCGATGTCACCATCCGCGGCAACACGTATCTCCCAATCCAAATCCTCCAAAACTCTCCCCCCTCAAGTTAAATAATCAGCAGGGAGTCTTTTCTCCAACTGTCATAACTGCACCTACATTGTTAAAGCCATGATGGCCTTGTGAGCATGCAACCGGTTCTCCGATTCGTCAAAAACCACTGACTGCGGGCCGTCCATGACCTCATCGGTAATTTCCTTACCCCGTTTGGCGGGCAGACAATGCATGACAATGGCATCCGGCTTGGCTTCTTGCATCAGGGCACTATTCACCTGGAATTGCAGGAATTGTTTCTCCTTCTCTTCGGCTTCCCCTTCCTGCCCCATGCTGGCCCATACATCGGTATAGACTACATCGGCCCCCTTCACTGCCTCCCATGGATCATAGGATATTTGCAGTTTGGCTCCGGTTTCCAAAGCATCCTTTTGGGCCAGTTGCATGACCTGCTGATCGGGCTCAAATCCCGGCGGGCAAGCGATAATAACATCCATTCCCATCTTGGCTCCCCCATAGAGCAGTTCATGAGCGACGTTATTGCCATCGCCGATGAAGACCAGTTTCAAGCCCTGCAAAGCTCCTTTATGTTCTTGAACGGTCATCATATCCCCGATAACCTGGGTAGGATGGAGCAGATCGGTAAGTCCGTTGATAACCGGTATGGAAGCCCATTCAGCCAACTCCAAAACTTCATCATGGGAGAAGGTGCGGATCATAATCCCATCCAGCATCCGTGACAACACCAGGGCAGTGTCCTTAATGGTTTCTCCCCGGCCTAGCTGTATGTCTTTGGGACTAAGAAACAGAGCATGGCCTCCCAGTTGATACATTCCTACCTCGAAGGCCACCCGGGTGCGCGTGGATGACTTCTGGAAAATCATGCCCAAGGTCTTGCCCTTCAAGATAGGATGGGCAATCCCGTTTTTTTGTTCTTTTTTCAGTTCCCGGCCTACCTCCAACATTAAGCTTATATCTTCCTTACTAAAATCATGAATGCTTATGAAATCTCGGCCTTTGAGTTTGTTCCCGGTCGTCATGTCTTCCCTTCCTCCTTTTTATTCTTAATCCCATTCCTGCAGTGCCGCTTCAAATATGGCCAATGCTTGTTTTATTTCGGTCTGATTTATATTTAAGGGAGGCACGAATCGCATTACCTTGGGTCCCGCGCCGACCAGCAAGAGACCCTTTTGTATGCATATTTGCACCAGTTCCTTTACCTCCGCACTGAATTCAACGCCCAGCATCAGGCCACAACCCCGTATTTCTATTATACGTTTATCGGCCAGTTTGTTAAGACCATCCCGCAAATATTCCCCCATTTCAACAGTATTTTGTGCAAATTCCGGATCGGTCACGATTTCAACCAGACGGTTAGCTGTAGCTGTGGCCAGCGGGTTGCCGCCAAATGTAGATGCGTGATCACCGGGAGCAAATCCGGTAGCCGCCTGATCGCTTGCCAGCATAGCGCCAATGGGGAAGCCGCCTCCCAAACCCTTGGCCAGGGTTACAATATCCGGCAAAACCCCGTAGGACTGATAGGCAAAAAAATTGCCGCTTCGGCCAATCCCGCACTGCACCTCGTCAAATACCAGCAATATACCTTGTTTGTCACAGAGGCGCCGTAAGTTTATTAGAAAATCACGGCTGGCGGGATGAACTCCCCCTTCGCCCTGGATCGGCTCCAACATGATTGCAGCGGTATTGGCATTAATCAGCTTTTCTACCGAGCCCAGGTCATTGAAGTCGGCATAAACAAAACCGGTGGGCAACGGCGCAAAGCCTTCCTGATACTTGGATTGCCCGGTGGCGGTTACCGTTGCCAGGGTACGTCCATGAAAGGATTCATTGAAAACAATAATCTCATTTTTGTGGCTCTGCTGGCGGTAAAAATATTTACGAACCAGTTTTATCGCCGCTTCATTGGCCTCTGCTCCGCTGTTGCAGAAAAAGGCCTTGCCCAACCCCGATATTTTGACCAGCTTCTCGGCCAGTTCCACCTGGGGTTTTATCCAGTATAGATTGGAAACATGCCACAAATTCATAGCCTGTTCCTGCAGTGCGGCCTGCAGGGTTTCATCGCAATGCCCCAGCACATTTACCGCTATCCCGCCCAGGAAATCCAAGTATTCCTTGCCGTCGGCATCCCACACATAAGAGCCCTTTCCTTTAACCAATGAAATGGGAAAGCGCCCGTAGGTATTCATTACGTATTTTTGCCCTTTATCAATAATTTCTTTATTAGTCACAGTATCAGTCTCCCCTCAACGGGTGTCAGGCACCCTACTTATCCGCCTATTTAGGACAGTTATTTGTTATTGGTCTACCACCATGGTTCCTACCCCTTCATCCGTAAATATTTCCAGGAGTATGGAATGAGGCACCCGGCCATCAATAATATGGGTCCGGCCGACTCCACCCGCCACTGCCTCCACACAGCATTGAACCTTGGGACGCATGCCTCCGGCAATGGTTCCATCAGTTATATAGTCCGGAACCTCACTCACCTTTAATATCGATATCAAGCTTTGGTTGTTCTTCGGATCCCTCAGGAGTCCGGGGACATCGGTCAGCAGCACCAACTTATCGGCTTTCATGGCTACGGCGATCGCAGCCGCTACCAGATCGGCGTTTATATTATAGCTTTGATATTCTTTATCTATCCCAATGGGAGCAATCACCGGTATATATCCGTTTTCTATCACCGTCTCGATGATCTGCGGATTAACCTGGCTGACCTCGCCCACGAAACCCATCTGCCCGGAGTCGTCCACCGCCCGAGCTTCCAGCAGCCCGCCGTCCTTGCCTGAAATTCCGATAGCCCTGCCGCCGCTGGCGTTGATTCCGCTGACAATTTCCTTGTTGACCTTGCCTCCTAATACCATTTCCACTATTTCCATGGTATCCCGGTCGGTAACCCGCAGGCCGTTAATAAAGCTGGTATTGATGTTCAAACGTTCGAGCATGGCGTTTATCTCCGGTCCACCCCCATGCACTATGATAGGATGCATGCCTACATACTTCATCAGGACGATATCCTGCATCACCTTTTGCTTTAATGCGCAATCGGTCATGGCCGCTCCACCGTACTTTATAACCACGCGCTTGCCGTAAAATTCTTTTATATAGGGCAGAGCCTCGACCAGTATCTCTGCCTTCTCCATGGCTGATTTAATCACTATTTTCCCCCCCATTTTAAACGCTGCGACATCATCGTGAAGGGTCGAGTAGACCCGGGGACTTGCACCCCGAGTCTCTCACGGAACCGTACGTGACACTCTCGCGTCATACGGCTCTTGTTATCCAATCGTCGGTTGTAGACCCAGTGACCAGTGATAGAAAA